>Ga0209666_1000043_pt1 | contig 100562 bp, 81 predicted proteins | sample SaaInlV_125m_DNA_FD_184679 | JGI IMG/M metagenome (GOLD analysis project Ga0209666, IMG submission 184679) | Marine microbial communities from expanding oxygen minimum zones in the Saanich Inlet - Saanich Inlet SI037_S3LV_10m_DNA (SPAdes)... | ecosystem: Environmental > Aquatic > Marine >...
AAATTGCTTTTTGTATTGTATACTTAAAACGGTACAACTCATCATTAGTTTTTACAATATTTTCAAACCTCGGAATTACCTTTTGCTTCTTAAATAATTAACGAATTTATCCATATATCTTGTAGAGGGTGGAGAAGATGAAAAGAAAACCAAGAAGGAAAAGATGGAATCCATTTAGAAAAAAAAAGGAAACCGATACAACCTGTAACTATAGGCTTTTATTAATTCAATATTTACTGTATCTTTTTTTATGAAATCACATTATACCCTCAAATAAACAAATATGAAACAACTTGCCATTTTAATGTTCGCTCTTTTCTTTATCGCATGTGAAAAGGATGACGACAAGGACGACACTAGTAATAACGGTAGTGAACAAACAGATAATAACATTGAACTTACAACTTTAAGTGAGGGTCATTACTCCGGGTTAAGTGGGGATGGCTACAATTTCATGATTCAAACTCAACTAGAATTAGATAGTATTTGGACGATTATTTACGCTAATAGCTCCCCTTCTAGCGATGCTCCTGAAGTTGATTTTTCGAAAGAATTAGTATTACTTGCCTACATGGGAACTTATCCAACTGGAGGATATTCAATTGATATTACAGGAATTGAACTAAAAGATGGCGCTTATAGTTACACAATTTCAAAAACAAGCCCTGCTGAAGACTCGGTTGTTACTACAGCTATTACAGCTCCTTATCACTTAATACGATTTAATAGATAAGAAATAGAGGCATTTGTTAATGAATTGCAACTTATAAGGTTTCCGTTAAAATATTTAATGATTACTTTAAAAAAATGACTTTGTTATCCTAGACTTGATTTGGGATAACATTTTTTTTGAGATAAATATCGGTGGTAATTAGGCTTAAATACCCACTTCCATCCTCACTCATTTCTGCTTATCTTTGCATCAAATTTCATTGATATGTGCGATTCTAATGATCCGTTAAAAAATAAGGTTAGTCAGGAAGAGATTTCTTTGGCTACCAAAATTTTGGAGAAGCTTGTAGCAGATCCTATTCAATTATTTGAATTAGAAGAGCAAACGCGTATTACTTTAATGAAGGCTGCCGGAAAGCTTACTCGTCCTGATAAAGAAGAGTTTGACGGACGTAAAAAAGACGCTAAAAAAGCAGCTGAAAGAAAACGAAGAGAAAGAGAAAAGCACGCTCGAAAGGAAACTGGTATTAGAAGCGCAAGAGAAGCTACGGTTTTTATTGCTCCTAAAATGTTGGAGGAAACACTAGCAATGCATAAAGATGTTGGTGAATTAGAAAACCCCCGTAACTGCTACGTTTGTAAAACCATGTTTAAAAAGCTCCACCACTTTTACGACACAATGTGTCCGGAATGTGGAGACTTTAATTACGCTAAACGTTATCAAACCGCGAACCTTCACGGTCAGGTTGCAGTTGTTACTGGATCTCGTTTAAAAATTGGATATCACATTACTTTAATCTTATTACGATCGGGCGCTAGCGTTGTTGCCACTACCCGATTCCCTGTTGATTCGGCTATACGATTTGCTCAGGAAGAGGATTACGATGAATGGAAAGATCGTTTAAAAATTCACGGACTAGATTTACGTCATATTCCAAGTGTGGAGATCTTCTGTAATTTTATTGAGGAAACTTATGGAAGGTTAGACATTCTTATTAATAATGCAGCGCAAACTGTAAGAAGACCTGCTGGTTTTTACGCTCACCTAATGGAGAACGAAGAAAAACAACGTGAAGATTTAAGTAAAGATGTTAAAGTTCTTTTAGGAGATCATCACCATACGGTTGACGAATTAAGAAATTACGCTAAAGCGTCAACCAACGAAAACAATACTCAACTCCCAGTTGCATGGCACGCGCCCGAACCTGGGATTGGAATTAGAGCTTCGGCTAAACTTTCTCAAATCCCTTACAGTTTTGACAACTCTTTACCTACTAAAGAGGTTTTTCCTGAAGGGGAATTAGACGCCGATTTACAACAAGTTGATTTACGTAAAACCAACAGTTGGCGTTTAAAATTAGGTGAAGTGGAAACACTTGAAATGATTGAAGTACAATTGGTGAACTCTGTTGCTCCATTTGTACTTTGTAGTCGTTTATCTAAAATAATGAGAAGGGACAATACAGGAATGAAACACATCATTAACGTTTCGGCAATGGAAGGTAAATTCCACCGATTCTTTAAAGAAGATCGCCATCCTCACACCAACATGGCAAAAGCTGCTTTAAATATGATGACGCATACTTCGGCTTTAGATTTTGCCAAAGATGGTATTTATATGAATGCAGTTGATACGGGTTGGGTAACCGATGAGGATCCTGTGGAATTATCCAAAAGAAAAGAAGACGAGCACGATTTCCAACCTCCGTTAGATATTGTTGATGGTGCTGCTAGAGTTTTAGATCCTTTGATTGATGGAATTAACACGGGTAAACATTGGTGTGGTAAATTCTTAAAAGATTATCAACCTATCGACTGGTAAATGGCAAACTGGACTTCTTTTTATTTAATTCGATTAGAGTTTTTAGGATTTCGATACCACGGTTGGCAAAAGCAACCAAAGTACCGAAGTGTGCAAGGAATGATTGATAAAACGCTACTGTTTATCCTTGGGCATGAAGATTTTAAAACATTGGGTTGTGGTAGAACTGATGCAAAGGTTTCTGCAGATGATTTTGCGTTTGAGTTATTTTTAAATCAAACGTTTGAAACAAAGAATTTATTGAAGGAATTGAATAAAAACTTGCCTTCTGACATTAAAGTAAAATCGGTCGAAGCTGTTGGTCCTGAGTTTAATATTATTCAAAGTTCAAAAGAGAAAGAATATCATTATTATTTTTCGAGTGGTGATAAATCACATCCATTTAACGCTCCATTAATTAGAGATTTTGGAGATCAGCTTAACATCGAATTAATGCAAAAAGCTGCTAAACTGTTTGAAGGCGTTCATAATTTTAAACGTTACGCCAGTAAACCATCGGCCAACACTATTTTTGAAAGAGAAATTGTGCTTTCGGAAATCGTAGTCAACCAACAAATACAAGCTAACTTCACCCCTGCTACATCTTATGTTTTTAAGGTTAGAAGTAAAGGCTTTTTAAGGTACCAGGTTCGTTTAATGGTAGGTGCATTAGTTAATATAGGCAGGACTGAATGGACATTGAAGGACTTAAAAGAGACACTTGGAAATCCTGAAGGCTTACAAGTAAAACATATCGCTCCTTCTTCAGGATTAGTACTGCATAAGGTTGAGTTTGATTAATCCCTCATCAATCCTTCAAATAAGAAGTAACCCTAAGAATATAAAATTGCCCATTAATATGATTTTAACTGTTGAAATCATTAGCGTTAAAAAACAACTTTCCCCTAAAAAATCAAATTTATTTGAAATGGTTGTTCATTCAGAAGTTATAAAAATTGATTAACTTATTTAAATTGAATCAAAAAAAACTCATAAAGTTATGTTGTTTGTTGTTCCTAAACTTTGCGGTGAATGGACAAATAATAACGCCTGATAAATACCTTTTACCAAAAGAATTAATTAATCAAACGATAAATAACAAACTGCATGATTCTGTTCAAAGTTATGATGCATCTTGGCTTAAAAATGACTCGAGTAATCAAGCTTTAATAATTGAGTTTGCTACAGACCGACATCAGTTTTTCTCATTCCTTTTCTATCAAAACTACCTCCCATATACTGCTGCCAGAGAGTTAAACCTTTTTCAATCAAATCATCAGGATAACAAGCAAATAGCAGACTCATTAATTTCTGAATTCACTTATCAATTGCTTGATTCAGCCCAAACTACTCGCCATGTTAATTTCATAAGCAGAGAGAATCATAAATTAGGCGAATTAAAATCAAAAGCTATCTCCCGTTACAATATACCAAGTAGTAGGTTGAATGTTGATGGAAATGAAGTTCTCACTTGGACTTACGGTCCTGATCCAAATTATCAAAGTAGCCCTAAAAACGCATCAAGGTATGCCAAAAACAGTTTTGGATACACCAATATCATGATTTACCGCAACGACTCACTTATAGCTAGAGTTCTTATCGATCAAATCCCATAATACATCAATAACAACCTTTCCGTTCTTCTAAAATAAAAAAGACAAAAGGATCATTGAAAGATGAAATAAACATCCAATCAATTCCATACCTTTGTATAAATTAATTTCTCATGAAAAGAGTTGTTGTTGGACTTAGTGGCGGTGTTGATTCAAGCGTTGCGGCTTATTTGTTGAAGGAACAGGGCTATGACGTTATTGGACTTTTCATGAAAAACTGGCACGATGCCTCTGTTACTTTGGAAGCTGAATGTCCTTGGGTTGAGGACAGTACAGATGCTCTTTTGGTTGCCGAAAAACTAGGCATCCCTTTTCAAGTTATCGACTTTTCTGATTTATATAAGGAACGTATTGTTGACTACATGTTTAACGAATATGAAAAAGGAAGAACTCCTAATCCTGATGTACTTTGTAATCGTGAAATTAAGTTTGACGTTTTTATGGACAAATGTTTAGCGTTAGGGGCAGATTATGTTGCTACTGGACACTATTGTCAAAAAGGTGAAATTGAAAAAAATGGTAAAAGCATTTATCAACTTTTGGCTGGCTTTGATAAAAATAAAGATCAAAGCTATTTCCTGTGTCAGTTAAGTCAACAACAATTAGCCAAAGCTCTTTTTCCGATTGGGCATTTAAATAAGCCTGAGGTGAGAAAAATTGCGGAGGAGCAAAACTTAATTACGGCTAACAAAAAAGACTCTCAGGGTTTATGTTTTATTGGAAAAGTTCACTTGCCTGAGTTTTTACAGCAAAAATTAAAAGCTAAAGAAGGAAACATTATTGAAATCCCAAAGGAATCACCTTTGTACAAAACCCCAGTTGGGGAAGATTTAAAAGAAATTACAGCGCCTTTTGTACATAAAGCGGAGGATGGAAAAGTTGTTGGGAAACACAACGGCGCTCATTTTTTCACAATCGGACAACGAAAAGGATTGGGTGTTGGTGGTAAAATAGAACCGTTATTTGTTATTGCTACTGATGTTGTAAATAATATCGTTTATACTGGTCAGGGCCACGACCATCCTGGTCTTAATCGTAAAGGAATTTTCATATCCAAAGACGAAGTACATTGGACTCGTAATGATTTAAAAATGTTACCTGGCGAGAAGCGTGAATATTTGTCTCGAATTCGTTATCGTCAAGCTTTATCTCCTGCTACCCTTTCAATGAGAGATGAAGGTTTGTATATAGTTTTCCATGAAGATCAACGTGGTGTTGCTTCTGGGCAATTTGCCGCATGGTATGATGGAGAAGAGTCGATTGGATCGGGTGTGATTGGTTGATCTAATCTAACTTTCCCGAACTGAAACCAATACTTAGAAAGCAGCTAAAATTAAGTGAATAACTACATCTATGTAAGAATAAAAAAACGATCTATTTAATAAATACTCCCACTTTAGCTTACAAGCACTGTCAGATATCCATATGAATAAGCTCTCCTTTATTCCAAAACACTCAATAAGATATTTGAAAAGACGGCTTGGGTAAACATTTTCACCATCGAGTTTTATTCCAAAATTAGCGCCTTTTAAAAAGCTTTAAGTAGCTGACTTTAGTGTAAATAAATCATAATTGAGTCAACTTTAATAATCTTAGTGACTAATTTTTTCTCAATTTAGCATTCATTTAAAGGTCCTTAGTTAAAAAAAATAAATTATTATTTTCTGAGCTTATGACTAAAAAAACCGCTCAGCAAGCCTAAAAAAAAGAAAAATTTAATTCCCAAATAAACTAAGTTCTTCTTTTTTGAATGAAAGTTTAGCTAAAACCAAGACAATTGCTGATTTTTGTGTACTCAATTATCACCTATGGACTTTTCTGTATTAGAACAAATGTGTAAAATTCATGCGCCTTCTGGAAGTGAATATAAAATGACTGAATTTTTGTTGGATTACATACAAGAAAACCAAGCCAATTGGGAAGTCCAACCTACTATACTAAGCAATGGTGCCTTTCAAGACTCTATCATTCTCGTATTTGGAAAACCCAAAACAGCAATTTTCGCACATATAGACTCTATTGGTTTTACTGTTGGATACGGTTCACAATTGATTAGAATTGGTGGTCCACAAGCCGAAACTGGCTACATACTAGTTGGAGAAGATAGCAAAGGTCCGATTGAATGTGAATTATTTAAAGATGAAGATGGTGATATTTCCTATACTCACCATAGAGAAATTGAAAGAGGTACCACATTAACGTTCAAATGTGATTTCCGCAATGAAAATGGTTTTATTGAATCCTGCTATTTAGATAATAGACTTGGTGTTTTTAACGCCTTAAAAATTGCCGAAAACCTAGAAGACGGAATTATTTGTTTTAGTTGTTACGAGGAACATGGTGGAGGAAGCGCACAGTTTCTTGGTAAATATATTTATGAAAATTACAATGTAAATAATGCTTTAATTTCGGATATAACCTGGGTTACTTCTGGAGTACAACATGGAAATGGTGTCGCAATTTCAATGCGAGATTCGGGAATTCCTCGTCGAAAATTTTTAAATCAAATTATAAAAATTGCAAAAGAGTCTCAAATACCTTTTCAATTAGAGGTAGAAAGTGCTGGTGGTAGTGACGGAAATGTTTTGCACAATAGCCCTTACCCATTTCAATGGTGCTTTATCGGTGCTGCAGAAGACAATGTTCACTCTCCTTATGAAAAGGTAGCTATACAGGATTTTAAAACCATGCTTGATTTATACAGCCTATTAATGCTGAAACTTGATTGATAAAAGGTATTGGATTTAAACAAACATTAGGTTAAGTTTGTTGTAACAAAATTTGAGAAATGGGAATTAAGGAGGCAATTAAACAGAATAAATTCGATAGTAACCAGTTAATGGCCACTGTTAATATAATATACACAGCTAACTGGCTTAGAGATCAAAATGCTCCAGTTTATAAAACACATGGGATTTTAAGTCAACATTACAATATCTTAAGAATTGTGAGAGGAAGCCACCCTAAACCTGTAACACCTGGCTATATCAAAGAAGTAATGCTCGATAAAGGTCGAGATTTAACAAGACTAGTTGACAAACTCGTTAAACTAAACTATTTGGAAAGACGTCTTTGTGAACACAACAGAAGAAAAATGGAGATTACGATAACCAAAGCTGGACTTGATTTAATTGATGTTATTTCAAAGGATTCTGAACCACTTTTTAAAGCCCAACCACTAACCGAAGAAGAAAGCTTACAATTAAGCAACTTACTAGATAAATTAAGGGGTTAAAGAATATGTCTATCAACACTTATTCAGAAGTTCTTGTGCAAATAACCTTTCTTGAATCCAAAAAAGGTGGTAGAAGCGTTCCATTTGGCCAAGGATTTAGTCCCAAATTAATACTGGATGGCAATCCTACTGAATTTTTCACCGAATTAAATATTGATGAGAGCGAAACACTATTTCCAGGCGATCAAACTAAGCTAGAAATTAAAATAAAAGGATACCCAGGTATCTACCTGCATGCAGGAGCAAGTTTTGATTTACTTGAGGGCAGTCAAATAATCGGGTCTGGCACAATCATGAAATTGATTAAATAATTTCTTTTTTTATTTCAAACCTTCAAGCGAAATAAAATTTGCAGTTGCTTCTAGTATTTGTTGTAATGATTATAATTCTTTCAAAATTTCACAAGCAAAAGTAAATTTAATTAATACTGAAAAAGCTGAAATTATTGATTAAATAACTCATTAGAAAACTTACGACAAGTCAAATCCTTAATCTAAATGACGTAAAAATAAAAATATTAATAATCCTAAATATTAGAGATCTGGTAGTGATTATTTTTACTGGAAATATTAAAAAATAATTTTTTATAAAAACGGTTACATGAGCTAATAATTGCGACAACAACAGTTATTATTTAAACAAAGAAGTGCAAAAAATAAGACTTAAGTGTCAAAAAAAATATTTTAGGAAATGTATTAACTGATGACAAATACATTAAAAGACAAAGCTTTTTGAAAAGTTGAAAATAGAAACAGTGATTTCCAGTTGGTTGGTTAATTAATTCATTGTCAGCAACTAAAAATAAATATTAAAATATTTGGGATAGGTATAAAAAAATTGTATGTTTGCACCCCTATTGGTGAGGTGGCAGAGCGGTTTAATGTACCAGTCTTGAAAACTGGCGTAGGGTGACCTACCGGGGGTTCGAATCCCTCCCTCACCGCAAAAAACCTTAGATTAACATCTAAGGTTTTTTTGTTTTATGACCTAATCAAATTTGCATTAAAAAAGCACTATCAACATCTTTTTTTCGAAAATTATAATTTAAGTCTTTGAGGTTTTCATGGATGTTTGTCTCAAAATAATATTCTTTGTCTCTTCTCTAAAATTAACAATTATTGACTTTATTTTTAACGAAAAAAGGCAATTAAATGTTTAGAGCGTTAAAGCTAAATAGTGTGTTACACCTCTAATTCTGTAATATATTTAACTTACAAAGCGATTAAAGACATTAACACGAAACCCGTTGTATAATTAAGGGTTCTTTTTTCCTACTCTTTTTATTACGAGAAAGCCAATCAACATAAAAACAAGACTTATTCCTAAAAAGACAGGAACAAGTTCAGGATCAACCTTTTCATATTTTTTTGCCTTTAATTCATTTTTGTCATCAACTTTTGATTCAAAGTTATTTTTAAGAAATACTAAATCGTCTTCAAATTTTGTACCCCTAACAACTTCAGAATAATCTTGTACAGTATCTGGCAACTGATTTCTAGTGAAACTACATTGATTTACCTGAATTTCCTGGGCATTATTTTTATTTCCAAACACAATCCAATATTCCCCTTTTGAAAACGAAACTCCGCAATCTTTGCAATCCGTATACAGTATAAGATCTCCTGAGGCATCTCCTTTGAATAATTCAACTGGAGAAAATAATAAAGCACCGCTATTGCTGCAATCAATTTCAGAATCTACTCTTCCATAAGCGATAAAATCATAAAACCCACATGTTTCAACCGATAAAAGCTTCATTTCGGGACAGATACAAGCTCTACTACTAAAACTAAATAGTAGTAAAACAAAACTACTTAACCATAAATTGCTGGACTTCTTGTTGCTTATCATCACTTATTCTTATGTAATATATTCCATTGGCTAAACTAGAAAGAGAAAAAACCTCACTCAAAAGAATATTGGGTTTTAAGGAGATTGATTTTAAAGATTGTCCTAATGAATTAAACAGCTCTAAAACAGCTGCATCTTGCAAAGACTTATCGGATTTAACAATTAAATTATCATTTAAAATTGTTAATTTAACACCAAAAAAAGATTTATTTTCTCTTTCAGATTCTGGCTGAACGATCTCTACAATATAATCTTCAGTTTCGCCATAATCAAATTCTATACAAGGGTCTGCACTACTTTCTAACCAATGTGTTCGAAACCTTAAAATATGAGAACCGACAGGTGTGCTCTTTGGAAGGGTTACTATGAATGTTTCTTCATGACTTATTTTGGAGTCCTTGATAATAAATTCAGATTCTTCAAACATTAAGTTATCATTAAAATCAATCCAAGCTGATAATTGGTGATCAGTCTCATCAATTGACACCGAAATAGTATGAGGTTCTTCAGGTATAAAGTAAGTAGATAAATGTGTGAAATCACTATAACCATTAATAGAACACTCTGAGGAATTATTCAACCCGTTCATCGTTACATTTAAAATTCGATCTCCAAAACTACAGTCTGATATAGGATTACAACTTTCATTTTTCAAAGTTGTTTTTGAGGTATCGTTAACAAAATTTAAATCACCATTGTAATCTGAATATACACTCAACACATAAGTTCCAACGATTGACAAATCAAGTTTTTTGATAAATTTAAAACTAACATGATCACCAGCGAGAATTGTAGCCTTAAGTGTATCTTTCACTTCATTTCCATTTAAACTATACTTCAATGGTATTTCTGAAACAGAATTTTTACCATAGTTTTTCACGTTTACAATCACATCTTCAAGTCCTAATCCTATTTGAGATATTGGTGAAGTAATTAAACTAACTCCAACATCATTGGAATAGGATGAATAAACTGTAGTTTTTAAGGTATCATTTAACCGATCTTCATCATCGGGAAGTGATGAAACAATTGAAATATCATGAAAACCTGCAACTGATAAATCCACAATTTCGTTAAATGTAAAATAAGCAGTATCTCCAGATAGAATTGATCCACTAAAAGTTTCGGTAATTAAACCAGTCTTAACTTGATATGATATAGGAAAGTTAGAAACTGTATTATTTCCATTATTTTTAATTAAAACTTTTATTACTTGAGGTAAAGTTAAATCACCACTCAAAGGAGCTATTAATTGTTGAATAGAAATATCATGATCATATTGAATTCCTATTTTAAAACTAAACACACCCGTTTCCCATCCATTAGAACTTACGTATTCGCCTGTATACCAAAAAGTCAATCCATCGGAAGGATCTAAAGTCATTTGAGAGTAATCACCAAAACGTGCTGAACTAGTTTGAGAACCATCACCTGAAAAAGCACCAGACTCATTTATCGTCATTTCACCAAGTGTCTCATCTCTTTTTCTACCTGTAAATTTTAAACTGGGAAATGTAGTTTCACTCGTGATAGAATAAGCCAAACCAATATTGCCTTGCCTGTCCATTGCTGCGCTTCCGAGCCATCTACTTTGATCATCCGGAGAATAAGTACCCTCCTGATATAAATACAAAGAGTCGTCCTCTTCTCTTAACTCATACCATCTTATTCCAGCATTTTTACGCTCTGTCATATCAACATCAACGGTATGATTTAACACTATCGAATTGTGATCTTTAAATTCTTGATATTGAGCCATGTACATAAAAGCCCCTGGTATTGCATCAATTTTTTGATTTGTATTAGGCTGAGAAAGGTCTTCCCAATTAACATCAAATTCACTATTAAACGCTGTTACTGGAATCTCTTGTTTTAGAAAGATTCCAGAATTACTTGTTTCCGTCCAATCAACATTCATTTCCCAAACTTTAATTCTATCAACTCCTGATCCTGATGCCCATCCATCATCCTGAAAATAAAAGAAGTTTATAGGTTTATCTGGCAACGAATTACCATCCGCATGAGCTGGTAAAGCACTAAAAAATCCATTAGTCTCAATACTAGGAAAGGTTAAAGCGATCATTTTAGCGTTCCCATCACCAATTAGCATTTTATTTCTCTCAAAACAAACCGCATTTTGAATTGTTGTATTTAATGTCATATAATAGCCATCACCCCAAATAGAGAATTTTGGATAATCAGGAAATTCATCAAATGAAAAAGTATAATAATACCATGCTCCTAATGGATCTGGAGTTTGAGAAACGGCAATTAAAATTATGTTATTTTCAATTTGAAACTGACTAATAAACCAACGATCAGCAAACTTATCATACAAAACAATTGGATCACCATCACTTTCACTTTCCGGAAAAACAGAGCCTAAAGATGTTGGTCCCCAAAGTGAATTACCAGTTTTATCAAAAATCTGCATTGCTGTGTTTACCATTTGTACGTAATGATTTTTCCCTACTGCCCCACTAGGATCTGGTGGCATTACACCTTGTGAAAGTTCACTTATTCCATTCCAAGATTGGATGGTTGATAAAGAAGGGCTTCTGCCTTTTCTTTTTTGTCTTACAGCATCCTTTTTAATGGGAAGGTTATAAGGGTTAGTATATTCAAATCGTCTTATCTTATTCGGTATCTTCTTATATTTTCGAAATCGAGGACGAGGTTTTTGGATTATTGATTTTAAGGATTCAATTTCACCATACCCAGAAGCCGTTTTCACTACTCTCAAAGGGGTTATTGACTTAACTTTTTCGAATATAACTTGAGCAGATAAAGAAAAGCTTATCGTTACAAATAAAAGAACCAATATTTTAGAGATATATTTCATAAAATGAATACTTTAATACGGTACTATTTGTAACTTTTAAACTACACCTTGTAACAATTTTAAGACTGAAGATTTTTTACGAGTCGAAATAGGGATAGATGCACCATCTTTCATTTTCAGATAACCTCCATCTATTTTAACGTATTCTTTTATGTAATGGATATTTACTAGATGACTTTGATGTACTCTGTAAAACCCAAACTCGGTTAACATCTTATCATATTCTTTTAAGGTTTTTGAAACTAACATTTTAGTGCTATCCTTTAAAAAAAACTGAGTGTAATTTACATTTGACTCGCATCGTATTATATTACCTATCTCTATAATTTCGATTTTATCTTGGGAATGAAGCGCAAGCCTTTTATTAAACTTTTTTTCTTCTTTTATATTAGATTGTAAAAGTTCGTAATTGTCTTCATTACCTCTTTTTAACTTTGCCACAGCAAGTTTTAACTCATCAATATCTATTGGTTTTAGCAGGTAGTCTATAGCTGATATTTTAAACGCTTTAATTGCAAATTCGTCTGATGCTGTAGTAAATATAATTTTAAAATTAATCTCTCCCAGCACGCTCAACAAATCAAAGGCTGTTCCCTCGTTTATTTGAATATCAAGAAAAACAACATCAGGTTTAAGAGTATTAATTTTTTTTGCTGCGGATATAACACCATCAGCCTCCCCTACCACCTCAATATGAGGACAGTAATCTGTTAAATCTTGAATTAAATTCTTCCTAAACTTCTGAATATCATCAACTACAACTGCTCTCATATTTTAAACAGATATTTCGAATTAAAAAACAAAAATTAATAATACCCTACAGAATTTGACTTAAAAATAAATTATCAATCAGCATTCGTTCAATGCTTTTAAATTAGACTTCAAATTTAAGTAATATGCAAAAAGTTAAACTAATCTACGTTTTTGTTTTATTGATTTCAAACATTTCGACCGCTAGTATTTGTAAAAGTGTAAAAACAGGTAACTGGAGCAATTCATCAACCTGGAATTTAGGAATAATTCCTTCTCAAGCCGACACCGTAATTATTTCAATTAATGATTCCGTTTTTATTAATACATCTAGCGGAAAAAGCGAATACTTAATACTAAATGGCACACTTTATTTTAAATCAAGCTCTAACAGTTTAGAAGTCAATTCATGCCTAGTACAAACCGGAACACTCACAGGTAGTCAGCTTGGTTTATTCAAAACAAAAAATCTTATAATCAGTTCGAACCTAGTCGTTAACAAAGTTAACTTAACAATAGAAGATTCGATAATAAATAATGGCTTACTCGAATTCAACTCTACTTCAGGTAATAAATCTGTTGCGACCCTTTTAAATCACGGCGAAATTTCAAATCCTGCAGGTGAAAAATTATTTATTAAAAATGACTTAATTAATTTGGGCGTTATCGATTTTAGCTTAGGTGATTTTCATTTTAACAATTCATCAAGAACGTCTGAAATATCCTCTAAAAACAACATTTTAATAAATGAATTATTAATTGACGGTACTGTAAAATCAAAAGATTCTATTACTGTTATTTCCAAAATATCAGGCTTAGGTTTATTAAAAAATCAAGGAGTATTAACCACGCTAACATCTAACGCCAATTTTACTATTAAAACACTGGACCTTTCAGAAAAACCGAACACTTTAATTTTAGCTCGAAACGGACAACAATCAATTCCTTCCTTAAAAAGCCAAGTAGCGTCAACAATTATCCTAAAAGGATCAGGTAACCACGCTTCAATTGAAAATCTAGCGATTGACTCCGTTATTGTTCTAAATAATTCTCATTTAAAACTAAATCATAATTGGAGTGGGGAAACGATAATCAACGATAAAAGTTTAGTAAGTATTGGTATAAATGGTTCATTGAATGATTTTAAAAAAATAAGTTTTTCAGAATTCTCAACTTTAAAACTACTCCGAAATTATACCCCAGCTAAAAACATACAACTTGGAAACTTAATAATTGAATCTGACATTGAATTGAATTTAACGCAAACAGATACGCTATTTTTATCGGGAAATTCAAGTGGCACGGGTAAAATCACAAGCCCAAATACCATTGTATACAATGGCTCAACTAAGCAAAGTCTTGAGCCTATGAATTATAAAAATTTGATTATAAACAATTCATCTAATGAAACTCAAACGTTAATAGGTACATATTTTATAAAGCATTTAAAAATTGAACAAGGAAAATTTAAACCAGGAAATTTAACTATTAAAAACACTCAAATTAGCACTCTAGGAATTATAGAAATTGGGGGTAATTCACCAAGGTTTGTTGACTCGACAATAATCAATGGTAGCGTATTAATTTCCTCAAACTTAGCCTCTCCTACTTTTAACACACTTATAATTGGATTGAATGGAGAATTTCATAATAACTCTTCTAGCGACGTAATTATAACTTCTTCGTTAGAGAATTATGGAACTTTCATAGGTTGTCTTGGCACTGCTTGTGATTACTCATTCACCGCCAACCCTTCCTTCATATTAGGAAATGAAGAAATTTTAATTCCAAGATTAAATGGTCCAGTTATTCATAATTCAGGAGTTTTAACCATCGCAAAAGAGCTTGAAGTTGATAGTTTTTTCAATCACTCTTCTGCAATACTTTCCATTGAAGCCGACAGTCAAAATATAGCTGGACACTTTGAATTTAGTGAAGTAAACAATAACGTAATTTTTCAAAAAGAAGGCAATCAAATTATACCATCATCTTTTATTCAATTTGAGAACGTCACATTTAAAAACCATGGAGAAAAAGTGTTATCTAAAGATTTAATAATAAATAAAAACCTTTGGTTAACCAATGAATCGACTCTCAAAATGGATTCTTTTGATATTATTGGTAATACGATTAGCAATTTAATAATAGACTCGCTTTCAACATTAATAATAGGTCATAATTTCAGTTCAAAAAACATTCAATTCCCAAACTTTTATTCCAAAAATAATATTTACTTACATGATTCATCAACTGTAAAATACGCATCTAAATCAAATCAGAGTATTAGTGGTATACCATCATACGGAAATTTAATTATTGATGATGGAGCTGTTGATTCTTGCGAGAAGGTTTTAGTTGGTGATTCGTTAATAGTCAATGGAAATATGAAACTGGAGGAATCCTCGATGAAGTTTGTTTTAAATGATAAAACTGCTAGAATTAAGGGTGACTGGAATGGCTCTGGAAAAGTAAAACTTTCAACATCTCAATTTTATCTTGGTGGTAACGGTAACGCAGACGGAACCTTATTGGCTGGAACAAGTAACTTTATTTACAATGGAAATCAAAATCAAAGAATTAAAGTTGCCAATTATTATGATTTAACAATTGATAAGGAAAACAGAGCTTTCACTAGAGCTAATACAGGGCAACTTATAGTTAAAAATGAAGCTAAAGTGAAAAATGGAACACTAGATTTTGACAGTGAACAATGTTATTTAAATATGCTTTCAGTTGAAGATTCCGTTATTTTCTCTTCAAAATATCAAGAAAAGATTATTCGTGATTTAAACATTTCCTCTTCAGGTATTTTCCTTTTGGATTATGATGAGGAAGTTTTTATATCAGGTAATATAATCTGTGATGGAATCTTAAAATCAAACAAAGGGATCATTCATTTTAGTGATTCTATAAACAACCAAGTTTTATCTGGAACGGGGGAAATTCAATTATCAAAAGTAAAAATTTCTAAAAAAGAATCTGAATTAACATTCAAAACGGATGTTAATATAATTGACACTTTACATTTTAATTCGGGAAGCTTAAAGCTAAATTCGTCAGTAGTTGACCTTAGTAACAGAGGTTATATATCAAACGAAACCAGCAGTAATTCAATATCTGGTAATAATGAGAGCCTTATTAGAAGCCATAAATCTTTAGAAATTGGTGAATACAAAAATATTAATGGGTTAGGTATTTCTCTTAACACAAAAACTCCTTTAGGACAAACCAAAATTAATAGAGGATTTAAAAGCCATGAGTTAGGTGGAAATGAAAGTATAAATAAATTTTATGAAATTGAACCCAGTTTTAATATTGGCTTACAAGTTGATTTGACTTTCAATTACTTTGACCATGAATTAAACAGAAACGATGAAAATGAGTTAAAAATTTGGAAATCTTTAGATAACGGAAGTAATTGGCTTGAGCGAGGTGGATTTGTCACTCCTGAAAATAATCAAATTCAATTAAATGCAATTTCATCTTTTTCATCTTTTTCACTTTGGTCCGCCGGAGCTAATAAAACAGTCACTTTACCTGTAAAATTATTCCTTTTTGAAGGAAAAAGAGAAGAAGACTTAATAAAAGTAAAATGGGTAATTTTATCCGAAATAAATACGAAAGCATACCAATTAAACCTTTCTTTTGATGGGATACATTTCGATTCATTAACTATAGTTACTGCAGAAAATATTAATAATTATGAATTTAATTTTCAAGAAATAAAAAATCAAATTATCTATATCGAACTTGTTGAAGTCGAACATTCAAATCAATTAAATAGACTTGATACAATCCTAATTCACCCCTCTATTGATAACACACCTAAAGCATGGGTAGAAGGAAATCACATAATGACTAAAAACTTCACAACTGGAACAGTTGAGCTTTATGATACAAACGGAAAATTAATTCATTTAACCAGAATGGACTTAGAAAGGTTGCCAAGAGGTTGTTATTTTATCTACCTAAGAAACGAAATTGGTGTTTATACTTTTAAAACCTGGAAAAATTAACCTTCTATTTCAGCACTAATACCTCGTTCTGAAAATGCTTCAACCATAGGCTTTAATTTTTTTAGGTCCCCTCTTTTCACACCACACTTACCGTTGTGATGGATGATCCAAGTGCATTGTTCTGCTTGAATAGAAGAATGATTACAGATTTCAATGAGCGATTCAATTACATGTTCAAATGTATTTACGTCATCATTGTAGATAATAAGATCTTTCGAATCTAATACTTTCTCATTTAATTTAACTTCTTCTAAGGTCTCTATCAATTCATTAAACTTAATCATATTTCTAAAATAATGATTTTTAAAGTGAAAGTCCAGAATAATTATTGAAAAAAGAAACTTTAAAACTTAATTTTTGATTCTTCATCAAAATATATCTAGCAATAGATAAAAAGTCTCCTCAATTGATTGTTGTATTTATATATGCTGAATTTCATTTTAAATTTTAATAAAAAAGAATTCGTTTCTGAAGCAATTCTAATTAGGTCCAAAAATGATGAATAAAACTCTAGTCATCTTTCAACGATTAAAAAAAGTCTTCTTGTTTCATTTTGTTAATTAAGTCTTCACACATTTTTGACGTTAAAATAATTTCAAATACAATAATTTTTTTTAGATATTACTTTTTTAGCTATCTAAACTAAATACATTAGGGAATCAGCAGATTAATCTGTTAAAATAAATAACTCTAAAAAAATATTTAAGGGTTAATTTTTAAGGGTTAGGTAAGGTTCTATAGGTATAGAATAAATTTCGCAGATATAAAATACAAATCAAAACCATATTAGTCAACTGGCGCCGTTACTTTCTTTTGCCTAGCTTTGCAATGGCTAAAATATTTCTAGAAAATAATGGATAAGATTAAAACAGTTTTAACCAATATTTTTTAAAGAAATTAAATTTTTATTTAAAACATTCTTTTTAGAGTAAATTATGATGAAAAATTACTGGATATTAAATCTTTTGCTGCTTTTTGTTTGTGTGAACGGAAATGCCCAAGTTACCAACAACCTTAGAATGGTTTGGAACGATGAATTCAATGGAGCAAAACTCGATGCCTCAAAATGGAAGGTTCCACCAGCTTGGAATAGACAAGACGGTAGTTATTGGTCTGCTGATAATTACCAAATGACTGGAAATGGACAGTTAAAATTAAGTGTAACAGAAAAAAATGGTAAAGTATATTGTGGCGCATTAAGGACACACAATTTATTTGATAAAAAATATGGTTATTTCGAAGTAAGATGTAAAGTTCCACAAATGCAAGGAGGTTGGGCAGCATTTTGGATGATGCCTTATGGAAATAAGCCAGGTAATTCTGGGAATGATGGAACTGAAATTGATGTTTTCGAATCTATTAATGGCTGGAAAGGTCAAATAAATCATGCATTACATTGGGATGGATATGGACCAGAACACAAGCACGAGGCTAAAAAAATGCAAAGGCCAGACTTGTATGATGATAACTACCATATTTTTAGTGTAATGTGGACTCCAAAGGAATACATTTTTTACATTGATAATAAGGAAACGTGGAGAACTTCCACAGGAGGTGTTGCTGATGTAAAGCAGTACCTTAAATTAACATTAGAAGTTTCGGGACATACTTGGCCTGGTGATTGGAAGAAACAAAAAATCAAGACAATCCATTGGTTAATTGACTACGTTAGGGTTTATGATTATGAACCAATTTCTGAAGAAAATGTAAAACTAGGATTCAACTCCATAACTAATAATCAAAATTTTAATGTTGGTGATCAGGTCCAGATGCATACTGATGTAAAAGGTACATTATCACAACTTGATGAACTTAAGTTTTTCACCAAGAAAGGAAACGATCCTTACGTATTAAGTAAAACTCAAAAAGTGAATTCTACAGAAAATACCTATGCGCACAACTGGTCTCCTAATGAACCTGGAAACTACAACTTAAAAGTTTCAGGATATAAGAACGGGTCTTATGTAACCAATGTGTCAGCGAATATTACGGTAAAAAGCAAATCAGTTCCATTGAGTCTTAATTTTAAGTCTTTAAATTCAGGAAATACTTACAAAGTCGGAGATGCTGTAAACATGGATGTTCAGTTAGTTGGTGATCTTTCAGATGCTGACCAAATCCAATACTTAACAAAAAAAGATGACGGTGAATTTATAGTTCGAAAAACACAAAATCTGACAGGATCATCAGCATACAATTTTAGTTGGAATCTTACTGAATCTGGTAATTATTCTGTTAGAATTACTGCTCTAAAGAATGCTAAATATTCTACTCACGTTGTTGTTAATGATATTAATGTTGAAAAAGTACTTGATCCCTTAACTATGGTTTCTACTTCAATTATTTCAGAAAATAATTATATAGTTGGAAACACAATAAACTTAGGTGTTAGATTGGCTGGAGATTTTTCAGATGCGAACCAAATTCAATTTTTAGTTAAAAAAGATAATGGGGAATTTGCTGTACAAAAAATGCAAAATCTAACAGAATCTTCTGATTATAACTACAATTGGACTCCTACTGAATCTGGAAATTATTCGTTTAGAGTAACAGCATTAATTAATGACAAATATGTAACACATGTTTTACTTGGAGATGTTAAAGTGGATGAGATACCAACTCCATTAAGTATGAGCTTTACTTCTGTGAAATCAGGAGATATTTATCAGGCATCAACTCAAATACCAGTAAGCATTGAATTATCTGGTGATCTTTCAGATGCTGATGAGATTCAGTTTTTAGTTAGAGAAGGAGATGCTGCATTCACGGTTCAACATACTATGAGCGTTAATGAAGCATTAAATTACAACTACAATTGGATTCCTAGTGAGTCCGGAACATATTCGCTTAGAATAACTGCTAAGAAAAATGGCCGCTATGTTACGCATACTATAATTGGTGGCATTGAAATTGAATCTAATTTAGATTTGGAATACATTCTTCTTGAAGATGGATCAAAATTCAACGCTGGAGACAAAGTTAAAATGAGTGTTAAACTTTTAGGAGATTACTCTAAAGTAGATCAATTAAAATTCGTTGTTCAAAAAATTGGAGAAACTGGAAAGGTTGTAAGAACAACAAACATTAGCGGAACCCGATCAGCTTACGATTATAAATGGACTGCACAAGCTGGAAATTATACGCTTAAAGTTGCTGCATTCTCAAAAGGTGTTTTGATTGCTAACGTAAGAGCAAACGTAACAGTTACAAACCCTCTTAAATTTAAATATAGATTCCTTAAAAACGGTCAATCATTTGCTGTAGGTAGTAGGGTGAAAATGCATTTTCGTGCAACAGGAAGCTTACATCAAGCAGATCAAATCAAGTTTGTTGTTCAAAAAGCTGGAGGTACAAACGAAGTAGTTCGTTCTTACACTGTAGATTTAGCAAAAAAATCCTATAGTAACGTATGGATACCAAAGGAAGCAGGGAATTACAAGTTGAAAGCTGAGGGATACAAGAATGGTGTTTTTGTAACAATAGTGGTTGCTAATATTAAAGTTACTAAAGCAAGAAGCCTTCAAACAAGAGCATACACTTCAAATGAATCTGATGAAGTGAAAAACATTGAGATTTCAGCATATCCTAACCCAAGTATTGGTACGGTAAATGTTGATTTAGGAGGCTTAAGGGGTGCTCAAATAAAAGTATCCAATTCAAGTGGTCAAATGATATATCAAGAATTTGGTATTTCTGGAATTCACCAATTTGAATTAAAAGGAGCTCCAGGTTTATATTTTATAGAAGTTAAATCAGAAACAGGAAGTCAATTTTTTAAATTGATAAAAAAATAACAGCTTGTTACAAATAACAAGTGTTTGGAATTCATTCTGAATTCCAAACAGATTTAAACATAAAAAAGCCGTTGAGAAATCAACGGCTTTTTTATGTTTAATGAAATTGACTAAAACAAGACCAAATTTTCTACTAGAAAACTTAATATACATTATAGTTAATTCATGTAATTATAAACCAATTTGGGTATTCCCCATATTTATTACAAATTCTAAGTTACTTTTAAGGATTTAGTATGCAATTACCTTTTGAGAATACATCTCATTTGTCGGTACTTTTCCAATCTTTGTAAACCTTATTTTTGTGTTGCCACAACAAAACTATATTTTTTATTTTTTCATATAGATCTGATCCTCCATTTAGCAGATTAAGATAGATTAGCCCTTGTTTAATAGGTCTCCAAAACGTTCTATATAAATATTGTAAAGTGCTCTTCTTTTTTCATACATAGATGATCTTAATCTTGTATTTCTTTAGTATGTTAATACATAACAATTACCAATTAATAACTTAAACTAATAAGTGCAAAATATATTAAAAAGTAAAAACAGGAAGGAGTTATCTATTTAAAATAAAAAAGTCTAACCTATTTGGCTAGACTTTTTGTTTAACTTCTTGAAGTTTAGGTTAAAGAAGAATCCTAATTTCTACTCTTCGATTTTCTGCCCTTCCTACTTCCGTATCATTATCTGAGATAGGTTCGCTATCACCTAAATATCTAACACTAATTGATTTGGTTTCAACTTCATTCTTTTTTAGTTCAGCAACAACTTGATCTGCCAACTTCTTACTTTCCATATTTGCTTCTTCTGTAGCATGGAAATGACCACTTACTTCTAATACAATGGCTGGTGCTTTTATTTGTTGACGAGCAAACATCGCAATTAAATTTTTAGAGAAATCATTAATAACATAACCATCTGAATTAGAATTAAATACAACAACCTGAGTTGTAAACAAGTCTTTACTAATTACTTCAATTGAATCATTTCTTTGAATTTCTATGTTCAATTCAACCGAATGTGTTTTAGTCGTTTTTTTCTTTTTCCTTCTTGAAGAAGTTGTTCTTCTCTTTTTTACAACCTTTGGTTTCGGTGCGCTTAATGTTAGCTTCGTAGCGAAAGGCTTATAGCCTTTATGATTTACTGTAATTTCATACGTTTTATGAGAAACAAAAGTGTTAAAGTAACTACCTTCCTTGTTTGAAGTTAAAGATACAACAACATCTGAACCTTGTTCCTTGACTTCAATTTTAGCTTCCATTGGCAAACCTGTACTAGCATCAATTACCTTTCCTTTCAAAATTGAAAGAACTTCACTCTCTCCAGTAAAAACATTGTAATGTTTTAAATCAAGTTCATAAATATCGAAATCTTTTTTATCAATACCTCTTCTACTTGTAAGCCAGCCAACTTGTCCATCTGTTGAAATTATAATTTCTTTTTCATCTCTGTGAGAATTGATAGGAAAACCTAAATTCTCTGGAATCGACCATTTACCATCTTTAAAATCTGATCTAAAAACATCAAAACCACCCATATTTTTTTCAGGATGACCCTCAGAGGAGAAAAATAATGTTTTACCATTTGGATGTATAAACACTGAAGATTCATCACCACTCGTATTAATATCTGCTCCTATATTCTTAGGTTTTCCCCAGGAACCATCTTCTTCTTTTGTTGAAACCCAAATATCTTTACCTCCTTGAGCCCCTCTTCCACCAACAACTCCAGATCGATTACTTATAAAATACATTGTACTTCCGTCAGAACTCAAACAAGCTCCTGCGTCCATTGCTGTGGAGTTAACTCCGTCAACTAACTTTGGAGCAGACCATCTTCCTGTAGCTCCAAGTTTAGAAAGGTATATATCTCCTCCACCTGTTGGAGATATTATTTTCTTATTTTCAGAAGAAACGTTTCTATAAACTAAAATAGATTGTCCATCAGGAGAAACACTACAATTAGCATCATACTCTTCTGTATTTAAAGCTCCCTCTACTGGTTTTGATTCACCCCACTCATCTTCTAATCCATTCCATTTTGATTCGTAGACGTCTTCATAATATTGTCCGTCGTCCAACTGAACTCCACCTTTAGAATCTTCTCTTCTTGAAGTAAAAATAAAGGTTTTTCCATCAGCAGATAATGAAGGGTGATAATCATCAAAACTTGAGTTAACCGAATCCCCCAAGTTTTCTAAATTTGCAGAAACAGGTGTTTCTTTAGTTATTAGGGCAAAATTGCATTGTAGCACCTTATCATCAACCCCGAAATAAACTAAATCCTTTCCTTTTCCTTTTTGTTGAAATTCTTTGTATTTCTCTAAGGCCTCCTCATATTTACCAACTTGTTGATATGCAGATCCGTGACCAAAGTAATAATCCGCATCCTTAGCCTTCAAACTCTCACCAGAAACAGCATCAAAATAATCTAATGCATCTTGATAATCACCTAGATATAAATAACAAAATCCTAATTTTGAATTCAAAAGAGAATTCCCCATATGCTTGTTATATAGAGATTTATAAAGTGTTATTGCCTCTTCATAATAGTTCGCGTAAAAAGCGGTGTTTGCTTCTTGTAACTTTATTTTCTCCATTGGTGAAAACCCTTTTTGAGCTGAAACTCCAAAGTTGACAACAACAAAAAAAACAAGTAATCCGATGATTCTTTTCATTCTATTTTTTTTAATAAATGTACATATTTTGAAAAACCTGTTGTACGTAAGACAAAAATATAAAAACTGAGGACTTATGAAAGGAAAAACTATGCCAGTTTCATCACCTTACTAAAGCAATCTTACCTACTTTCTCCCTTCTAGACAACCCTAAACCTCTGTAAATTAATTTATAAACATACACATCAACTTGAACATCTCTGCCGTTAACTTTACCATCCCATCCTTCTTCTTGATTATGAGAACGATAAATTAACTGACCCCAACGATTAAATATAAGCAAATCAAATTCATACAAACCAACACCCCGTACTTTAAACACATCGTTTATATCATCATTGTTAGGAGAGAATGCATCAGGGATTCTAAAATCAGGACAAGTATCTACCAATACTGAATCTGCAGCGCTACAATGCTGATCAGTCACCGTTAAAGTATATTGCCCTTTATTTTCAATAAAAATAGACTCTGTAGTTTCTCCTGTACTCCAGGCATAAGTAACCCTGTCAGGCGCATTTATATCTTCATTATATATTTCAAGATTAGATTGTCCGCAAATACTAAAATCCCTTCCTAAATCAACATTACCAAGAACAGTATTATCCCAAACTCGGACCTCACGTGTTAAAGTTGTATCGTTTTGACACCCTTCTTTTATCATCATTGAAACCATATATAAACCAGCTTGTGAATAGGTGTGAATAGGGTGTTGATCTTCTGATGTATTTTGAGCAGAAGTTGGATCGTCAAAATCCCACAGCCATTTATCAGGCCAAACATCACTTTCATCAAAAAAACTCAAAGGTACTCCTGAACAAACGTCCGATACTCGAAACCACGGATGCGTAGGAACAGATAATTCATATACCCAATAATCATTAACCCCTTTATTTAAATGAGTTCGGTCACCAGATATAGATGATTCAGAATATCCTCCAGCTAAAATACCTCGATCACATTTTATAAAGATGGCCTGAAGTGTGTCATCCTCAGCACCTCCATAATTATAATCCCAAAATTTAACACCATTGGTATCTACCTTTATAATCCAATTATCAAATCCACCATTATTCCCACTTATTTTACTTCCTCCACTCCCGTTGCTGTACCCTGCAATAATAGCTGACCCTTCAGGTGAAATCTCCATATCTTTAAGTGTTTCGGAGCCGTTAGACCCAAAAGTTCGGTCAAACTTAACAATTGCACTATCGTCAACATTTAGTATCCAAAAATCACCATTATTATACCCTCCTGAAGATTTATTACCCGTACTTTTAGAGTTTGTGGTTCCGGCAATCCAAAAGCCTTCGGAGTGTTTAAGGGGTCGGATTTCCTCTAAGAAATCATCTTCACTTCCTCCAAAATTTTTATCCCAATTTTTATTTCCAGTATCATCAATTGAAACGATCCAATAATCAAACCCTCCATATGAATCTTCTGTTTTATTTCCACTCGAGTCGGAAATTGAATACCCTCCCAGCCAAACCTGATCAGAACCAAATTGTACATTTGTTAGTATATCTGTTGTGTCACCTCCAAATGAAACATCCCAAATAACTGTTCCTGAAGCATTAATTTTAACCATCCAGAAATCTTCATCTCCGTATGAATTATCAGATTTATCCTCGCCAGCATTACTAAAGGAATAACCTCCTAAGTAATAACCTCCATTGCCATCTGCAACTGCGCATGTTAGGTAATCATCATCACTACCTCCAATGGATTTGTCCCATTGTTTATTTCCGTTCTCATCAATTTTAACAATCCAAAAATCGTAACCACCTTTTGAACTTTGAGATTTTTCTCCACTCATTCCCGACGCTGAAGATCCAGCCAAAAGATAACCGTCATCGCCTGTTGGAATTATTCCTGCTAGTTGATCTGTAGAGTCACCTCCAAAAGACTTTTCATATAAGACAACACCACCTGTATCTGACTTCAACACCCAGAAATCTGCATCCCCTTTATTCAATCCTGAAAAATCCTGATTACCAGAAGTAAAACTATGACCAGCAGAAAGAATTGAGTAATCCTTCTTGTTTTGGTGAATATCCATTAGATAATCATTTTGATCACCTCCCCAAGCATAGTCTTTATCCCAAACAGGATAGCTTCCTTGAGAAAGCCCCAAGAATGCTGAAAAAATAAAGATAAATAAGGTTATGTTTTTTTTCATTAATATTTTCCTTTATCCAATTCATCAACAGCAAAATAAGCGGCAACAGCTGAATAAGTTGGTGCTAACATCCAACCAATAGCCGGAATTAAAAACACCAATTGAAAAACAGAACCTATACTCGAAGCAAGAGATTTATTTTGTTTAGAATAAATAATACTCTCTTTTACATTTAAACCTTTTCTTTCAAGTGCATAATCTAGCATACTTACACCTAAGAAATAAGAACTTACTAACCACATTAATATTGGTTGAATAATGTTAATAATGGGAACAAATGCCAGTATAAAAAGAGCAATAATAATAAGCCCTTCTAACAAAATCCCACGAGTAGCAAGAACAATTCCCCTTACGGTATCTTTTAAGAATTGTTCCAACTTAAATGGTGTATCAATCCCTTTGTGTTTCTTATCAACTACCTCAATTAAATAAGCTAAAACTGGTGAATAAAGAAGTAAAATAATACTCTTATAAATAAACAGGTAAACTCCAATTAATGCAGCATACAACATCCAACGTATAAAATACTCTAGAAAACTCGTTAAGAATGAAAAAATGGAACAAAACCATCCTAAAACACCATCATCACAATCAAAACTAAAAACACCATCTATCCATTCTGTAATGCTTGATGTTACCCAATTAATGAACAACAAAAAAAATATTGCATTCACAACACCTGGTATGTATACGAAGTGCCAAAGCCGATGTTGCTTTATAAATTGATGAGCCTTGGAAAAAGACTTAAAGCCTAACCTTAATTTCTCAAAAAACGTCATTGCTAGTCTAGTACTTTTGAAATTTTATAATTGTTTCGAATACTTGAATTTCGACTAATTAATTCGCCCACAAAACCTGCTAAGAAGACCTGAGTTCCGATAACCATCAAAACAAGGCTAAAGTAAAAAATCGGACGATCGGTTATTGGGTAATAGTTATCTCCAATCTTAAAAATAAATTGTAGAATCCAATCAATTGTCAAGTAACCACCAATTATAAAACCAAAAGCGAATAAGGAAGACCCAATAACGCCAAATATGTGCATTGGTCTTTTACCAAATTTAGAAACAAAAGTAATCGATAGTAAATCAAGTGGTCCATTAATAAAACGACTTAAGCCAAACTTAGTCGTTCCGTATTTTCGAGACTGGTGATGAACTACTTTTTCACCAATTTTAGTAAAACCAGCCCATTTTGCTAATACTGGAATATAGCGGTGCATTTCGCCATAAACTTCAATGCTTTTAATAACATCGTATTTGTATGCTTTTAATCCACAATTAAAATCATTCAATTTTATTCCACTCATTTTTCGAGTTGCCCAATTATATAATTTAGTTGGTAACGTTTTAGTAATTGGATCGAAACGTTTTTTTTTCCATCCCGAAACTAAATCATACCCTTCTTCAAGAATCATTCTTCTTAATTCCGGCAACTCCTCAGGACTGTCTTGCAAATCAGCATCCATTGTAACAACAATTTCTCCCTCAGCATGTTCGAAACCAACATACAAACCAGCTGATTTTCCATAATTACGCTGAAACTTAACCGCTTTTATATTATCATCTTTAAGCTTAAGTTCTTCAATTACTTTCCAGGAATCATCTGTACTGCCGTCATTTATGAACCAAATTTCATATGTCGTATTACTTTCATTCATCACCTTAACAATCCAATCATGTAATTCAGGTAACGATTCTGCTTCGTTAAAAAGAGGTATAACTATGGAATAATCCTTCATTCTAATTCTTTATTTGCCTAGGGCTTTTAATAAAAACACCAACTATAAAACTAACAATTGTAAATATAAGTGAATAAAAAAACACATTGTATATAATTTGAAAAATTGGTTGCCTAAATTCCTTGTTAAATATTCTTAAAGCCTCCTCCTCCTCATTACTAAAGCCATCCTCTTTCATAGCATCTCTCATAACATCAAGAGTCTCTTCCCAAAGATCTGGACTAACGATGTTGAAAATTAACAAGTACCAAGCAGCACACCAAAAACCTAACAAAGCACCAGAGCGATAGTTAAACCGAACCAATTTACTTAACTCAACAACACCGTCATTTAATTTTCGGTAATACATACACAAACCAAACACTATAGCAGCGAGCCAAACGATTTCTAAAAATTTAATTCCATCAAAAGGAAAATAAGTTCCAATAAACAGCATAGGCAAGTTTAAAACAAATAAAACCATCCCTACTTTTAAATATAAATTCAACATATAACTATAAAATTAATACAATATTCAATCATTGTTGCAAATTAAAAACCTTGTTTGTACATTTACCTTTGGGTAAGTCTTGTACGGCCAGCTCCTATTTAACTCCCCCAGGGTTGGAAGACAGCAAGGGTAGATAGTTGAGCGGTGCGATATAAGTAGCTTACCCTTTTTTTGTGCCCTAAATTTAAATTATGAAAAATATTTTTTTCCTTTATTTGTTAGCGTTAGCTTCAATTTTTAACTTAAAAGCTCAAGATGATGATCAATCCAATTTACTTCCCACAACTATGTTTTCTGTAGAATCAGGATATCATTTCAATTCATTAAATGGTAAAAGTGCAATTGGTTTCAAATCATATGTATGGTTTTTAAGAAAAAATAGTGTTGGTACAGAATTTCATATCTATTTACCCTCTGTTGAAAGAAACTATAACGATTATCAAATGGATTTTAACTTTAGAAGGATTTTAGTTGATTTCCACCCGTTAACATTTGATTTTTTAATAGGTCCAGCTTTTAGAAGTACTAGAGATTCAATTAATGCCGACGGTGACTTCACTGGTAAACTACCAGAAAACGAAAGATACTTTGCTTTTGATGGAATTAACTTAGGATTTGGAGTTGGTTACAGATGGGGCAATCATTCAATATATGGAATGCCTAAAATCAACCATAAAAATGCAGAAATACAGTTCTCATTAGGATATAAGTTTCATTTCGATATCACAACTATCGATGTATTTGATAATAAATACAAACTAAAGAAGAAAAGAAGAAAGAGTTAATAATCTGTAAATAACTTTACAATTTCTTCTAGTGAGTATTTTTTTAAATACTCCTTTCTTATTTCATTTGCTTCTTTACCAGTAATTTCAATTCCAACAAAAGACACAGAGCCTTTAAATACAGATAAATCAATTGTTATATATTCATTTGGGACAATTTCGGCACTAGCTGTTAAAGTACTTTTATCTCCTTTTTTTTTTGTAAAGCCCAACTTTTTAAAAGTCGATTCGTTATAACTCATCTTAAATTCAGGTTGTAAGAATTCAAAGTTAATTAACTTTACCGAACTACTATAAGACTGTTTTGATAACTGAAATAACAAAAGCGCAAATAAACGAATTACCCTTAGATAAATTTGAGGGGGAAATTGTAATTGTAGATTCAGCTCAAAAAATAACAGAGGCACTTATTGATATTGAATACGAAAACGTAATTGGTGTTGATACAGAAACAAAACCAACGTTTAAAAAAGGGGCGTTAAATAAAACTGCTTTAGTTCAAATCGCAACTCGGAATAAAGTTTATTTATTCAGACTAAATAAAATAGGACTTCCTTTTGAATTGGCTAGAGTATTTGAAAATTCTAAAATTCAAAAAATAGGTATTGCCGTCATTCAAGACATGAAAGAGTTGAATGATCAGTACCGACCTTTCAAACACAATAATGTTATCGATTTAAACATCCTCTGCAAAAGTCTTGATTTTAAAAATATTGGAGCTCGAAATCTATCAGGAATGGTTTTAGGTTTTAGAATTAGCAAACGTCAACAAACAAGTAATTGGGAAGCACAAACTTTGAACGAAGCACAACTAAGGTATGCAGCTACAGATGCTTGGGTCGCTAGAGAAATCTATCTTAAACTATACCATAGTAAGCAGTTTAATTTTTAAAATAAAAAGGATCCGCTAACATAAACTTGGGCGTTTTTCTTCTATTATGTCTACGAAAAATTAAAACACCTTCTGCATTTAAGAAACTATTACCTGTTAATCTTCCTCGAGCATCCTTATAAATAAACCCACCATTATTTTGATAGACTTTATACCCCTGTAGCTTTCCTTTTACATTGTGATAATAAATCTTTCTACCTCTTTTTTTCAATGTTCTTATTACTGTACCATCCGAACTGTAATAAGTAGCCAAATTACGTTGAATTTTTATTTCTTTAGCAACAGGAGAGATCACTTTCCTTAACGACTTTCCCTCCTCTTTTTGATTCTTTTTTATTGATTTTAAAACTGGTTTATTTACCAAACGAATTGTTTTAATAACCCTTTTCCATTTATCACGATAAATAATCTTATCGGATGAAACCAATTTACTACCTAAGTATTTATTTGAATTACTAAAAAACGAAAACTCGCTGTTTGTGACAACCACGACCTTCCAAATCTCAAAATTAAATATTTCCTGATCTTTTACCGATTGAGATTTTGCAACAAATGCAATGCAAAAAAGAAATAATAAGAAGTTCAACCTCATATTTCGAAAGAATCAAAAATCATACCTAATTACTTAAATCGAAACATTTCCTTTTCACAACCAACATACTTTCTTTCCACATCCAATCTATTTAATCCAAAATCATGTACTTTTAATTCCCCATTCCAATCTAAATCAGTAGCTTTTTCAATATAAATAGCTTCATTCGATAAAACAGAAGCCTCAAAGTAAACAGTGTCAAACCCTTGCTCCAAAAACCAACCATCAGATGTTGAGTCGGTCAAGTTAAATGACAAAACAGCATCAAACTGATTGTGATATGGCCCACACTGTTTCCAGTCTAAATCCCAGTTTTTGTTAATTACATCGTTCAAACTATCTTCAGCCTCGCAAGAAAACAAAACAATTGTTAATAAAAAAATGGATTTTTTAATATGTTGCAACATCTATAATTTTATATCGTATTAATAAAAACTAATTTTACACAATGTTAGAAAAAGATTTCGAATACTACTTATCAAACCGATATGATCTGAATAAAAAATTTGGTCGATCTTTTGTTGTTATTCAAAATCAACTTATTTTAAAGTCACTTCCTAGTTTGAAAGAAGCCATACAATATTTAAAAAGTAAAAAGGGCGCTTATCTTGTGCAAGAAGTTAATGATCAAGTAGATGCCCAAACAACTCTATTCCTTCAATAAACAATTATTAACCTCAGTTTTTTAACTCTATGTTTGATGGCATCAGTTGAACTATCACTTGCAGTACAACATTTAAAAAAAGGCAACATAATAGCTTGTCCAACCGAAACCATTTGGGGGTTGAGTTGCATTGCATCAAACGAACAATCGGTTAATAAAATATTTGAAATTAAAAACAGACCTCATCATAAAAGTTTGATTGTTTTAGTAAGCAACATTAAAATGGTTCAACAATATGCTAAAGATCTTACATCCTTAGAAAAAAAGCACTTAAAAAATGATAGTCCTACTACAGTTGTACTTAACAAAATTCACAACTTACCAAACTCTTTGTTGGCTAAGGATCAAACTTTAGCTTTTAGAATTGTAAAGCATCCTTTAATTTCCGAATTAATTAAAAAATTAGGAGAGCCAATTGTATCAACATCCGCAAATTTAAGTGGAGAATCATCGGCAAGGAAATTCGAAGAACTTAGTCCAGTAATTTTGGATCGGGTGGATTATACCTTAAATTTACCTTCAAGTTTCACCCCTACTTTTAAACCTTCGAAAATTGTTAAAATTATTGGAGAAAAAGTAAAAATTATACGATCATAATTGAACAATAATTTTCTAAAAAACAAAATTTTCAAAGTCGTTTCACAAGTTACAGAAGAGCTTAATTTAAAGGCTTTTGTAATAGGCGGATTCGTTAGAGATCTACATTTAAACCGACCATCCAAAGACATCGACATTGTTGTTGAGGGTAAAGGAATTGAATTAGCTTTAGCCGTTGCTAAAAGGGTAGGAAACCCTAAAGTATCTATTTTTAAATCCTTCGGAACAGCAATGTTTAACTACGAGGGGCTGGAAATTGAATTTGTTGGAGCTAGAAAAGAGTCTTACAATAGAGATTCACGAAAACCAATTGTAGAAGATGGTACACTAAAAGAAGATCAAGATAGGCGAGATTTTACAATAAACGCGTTAGCGTTAAGTTTACAAAAAGAAAGTTTTGGAGAGTTAGTTGATCCGTTTGGAGGAATCCAACACATAGAGGAAAAGCTCTTAAAAACGCCGCTCGATCCAGATATAACTTATAGCGACGATCCATTAAGAATGATGAGAGCTGTTCGTTTTGCGACACAACTGAATTTTAAAATTGACGCCCCTTCGTACGAAGCAATTAAACGTAATGCTGATCGATTAAAAATAGTTTCAATTGAACGAATTATTGCTGAATTTAATAAGATTATCTTATCTCCTACTCCTTCAATTGGATTGAAATTATTATTTGACACGAACCTTTTACACCAGTTCTTCCCTGAAATGATCAATTTACATGGTGTTAAAGAAAAAAATGGACAACGCCATAAAGATAATTTCTACCACACATTACAGGTAGTTGATAATATATGCAAATACACGGATGACTTGTGGCTTCGTTGGGCTGCCTTATTGCATGATATAGCAAAACCTGCAACTCAACGATTTGACCCTAAGGTTGGATGGACTTTTCATGGACACGAACCTTTAGGAGCTAGTTGGGTTCCTAAAATATTCAAGCGTTTGAAACTTCCATTAGACCATAAAATGAAATATGTTCAAAAACTTGTTAACCTTCATTTAAGACCAATTGTTTTAGCAAAAGATTTTGTTTCTGACTCAGCAGTACGCAGGTTATTATTTGACGCTGGTGAAGATGTTGATGATTTAATGACACTTTGTGATGCAGACATTACTTCCAAGAATAAAGATAAAGTTGAGAGGTATTTAAATAATTTTCAAATCGTAAGGCGGAAACTAAAAGAAGTTGAAAAAAGAGATAGTATTCGTAATTTCCAACCCCCTGTTGGTGGAAAAGAAATAATTGAAGCCTTTAACCTTAAGCCATCGCCAGAAATTGGGATAATAAAAGAGGCGATACGCGAAGCTATACTTGAAGGCGAAATACAAAACAACCGATTAGAGGCCTTAAAATTCATGGAGAAAAAAGGAATCGAAATTGGTTTAACATTGGTTAAAAAAATCAACTAATTTTCTGCATCTTTGTTTTGCACTTAACAACTAATAAAGCTTAATACTATGAGATCATTTGTTTACAGAATTAGCGCAGTTCAAGATAACCAAGATGTTGAGGAAGTCTACAGAGATATTTTAATTCAAGAAAACAAAACATTTGAAGATTTTCACCACGCAATTCTTGATGCATTCGGTTTAGCTGAAGGCGAAATGGCTAGTTTTTACACTTGTACTGAAAATTGGGAAGAAGGACTAGAAATCACTTTAGCTGATATGGGTACTATGGAGCACGAGTCAGTGAACATTTTAATGCAAGAATTTACAATTGCCAAGTCTGTTGAACAAAATATTAAGTATTACAAATTCACATACGATTTCTTATTCCCTAAAAAATTCAAAATTGAACGAATTGGGGAAAACAATGAAATTAAAGAAGACGTTCCTGTTTTATTAAAAGAGGTTGGTACGTTCGAAGTGGAAGAAAGTCAAATTGAAGACATCACTTTTGATGATTTAGAAGAACCAAAGTATGATCCTTACGGATTTGATGAAGATGATTACGACGAGCCTACGTTTGAAAATATTGATGATTTAGATATTTAAACCACATCCAAAAGGATGCAAAATAATAAAAAACTCATTGTTATTGTTGGGCCAACAGCCATCGGTAAAACAAGCCTAAGCATTTCGTTGGCAAAACATTTCAAATGTGAAATATTAAGTGCCGACTCTCGTCAATTCTACAAAGAGATGGAAGTTGGAACAGCAAAACCTACACCATCTGAAATGGATGGTGTGCCTCATCACTTTATAAACAGTCTATCCATTCACGAAAACTACACTGCTGGTCAATTTGAGATTGATGCCATTAAAAAGTTAAATGAACTTTATAAAAAAAACGATTATGCAATTTTAGTTGGGGGTAGCGGATTATTTGTAAATGCGGTTTGTTTTGGACTAGACGATATTCCAGGCAACTCAGAAATCCGAAAGCAATTAATCAAGGAATTTGAAACCCACGGTATCGAAAGCTTACAAAAACAGGTTAAAGTGATAGACCCTGTTTATTACGAAACTGCAGACATCAAAAATCCACATCGATTAATGAGAGCTCTTGAAGTTTTTAAGACCTCTGGTAAACCTTACTCATCTTTCCGAAATAAAAAAACTAAGCAACGGTCTTTTAATAGTGTCTGGGTTGGCCTAAACCTCCCCCGAGAAGAAGTTTACAATAATATTAACAAACGTGTAGACATAATGTTGGAAAAAGGATTACTTGATGAAGTTACCAAATTGGAAAACTTTAAATACCTATCTCCTCTAAAAACAGTTGGCTATCAAGAGTTTTATCCATTAACTAAATCAAAACCTGAATTGAATAAAGTGATTGAAAAAGTAAAACAAAATACAAGACGATTTGCAAAACGTCAAATTACTTTTTTCAATAAAAACGAGAGTGTAAAATGGTTTAAGCCATCTGACACAAATAAAATAATAAACTTTATTAACTGCTCCAACAAAAATTAAACAATATCTGCTAAGTATATTATAAAAGTAAAAGCCACAAAAAGAACACCTAGCAAGGCAGAAGATGAAGTTTCACCTTCTGCATATAATTCCCACTTATTCTTAATCAACCAAACATTTATCAAGGCTAGGAAAGTAGCTCCGAAGTAAAATAATAAATCTACAATATCAAATCGCCCATCTGTAAAATTTAAATACTGAAAAAATTCTAATCCTATACCCATTAAAGAAGCCAATAATATTAATGGCACAAGTGTCTTGCCCGTGAATTTTTTTAGCAAACTAATCGTGTTTTGAAAAGCTAACAACCACAACGCACCAGGCAAACTGTATATAAACCACTCAGGAAATGCGTTAACAACTGTAAAACCTCTAAACAGATCAACCATACCCGATAACCCTACAAAAGAAGTTAATTGATACACGACAGTATCAGAGGATCTAAATACCAAGTACAACCCTCCCGCAAATAATAAAGGCAAAATTATTTCTAATAATATAAACCGGTACCTATTCATAGTGTTTTAGAAGGTCTTACAAATTTAAGATTTCTATGTAGATGTTTCAGAAATACAATCATATTTTTTTAAAAACAAATTATTGGTTGCTGTTCCATAACAAATAATTAACTCGAAAAACCGAAATAAGATAGTATCTTCGAATAAAATTTAGTGGTGAAAAAGTTACAAATACTTTTATTTATAATGTTATTTAACGTTGTAGCCAACGCTGCTAACCAGTATCTGTATAGAGTTCATGTTGGGTCTTATAAAGCTACAGAATCTCCTGAAGCGATTAAATCACTTCCTGAAGTTAAAAAATACATGCTCCCTGAAGGGTACCACTGTTTTTTTTCGGGTGGGTACTACATTTACTTTAAAGGAGCTTTAGAAAGGTTGAAAGATATTCATAAAAAAGGTTTTAAAAAAGCAACAATCAGAGTTTACAAAAACGAAAAGTTAATTTTGCTAATAGATGGATTAAATCATATTGAAGATGAATCTATCAATCCAACAACTATTCCTGAAAATGAAATATTGGATAAACAAATTTTCAGCTTATCTAGAAAATGGACACTCAGAAATAGAGCAGACTTTTATAGAGAGATGATTATTCCCTCTTTAACCGATACAACAGGATATAAACCTAAAAATGAAAATCTCGAGTCAAACTGGAAATTCAACCTTAACATTTTCGGTCAACTCGGTTGGCAAAAAAAATCATCTTCTGCAAAAGATCCTCATAAAGAAAAAATAAAAAATAAAGAGGAAAATGAAAACACCGAAGAAGAAGAAGAAGAAGAAGAAGAAGAAATTTATGATAAGGCTTTAATGGCGGCAATTGAAGAGGGTATAGTTGAAGAAAAAGCAGAAGAAGTAATCGAAGAGAATGATGAAAACATTGAGCTTTCAGATCAATTTATTCCAGATGAAAACCCGGTGTTCAAAATCTATTTAGCATCTGTTAAAACAGGTGGGATAGTTCCAACTAAAATTAAATATGTCCCAGATATCGTTTACACCTACGAAAAGAAAGCACTTACACTTTACACCGTAGGTTATTACGTAAGTTCAGCTAAAGCTCAGGCTGATTTAGCAATTTATAGAGACAAAGGTTTCTACAATGCAAAAATTATCGGAATTTATAAAACCATCGTAGTTTCCCAAGATATTGCTGATGAGATTTTAAGTAGAGTTCAGCAAGAAAAATAGGCTAATCTCTTAATTCATCTTTATCACTTACTTTGTTTCCAATCCAAATAGGTATCGCTGCTGTAACGTACATAAATAAACTGTAAACAGCTGCAGGAAAGCCAAAAGTTAAGTTAATTAAAGAAGATATTTGGATTGCTAGAGTTCCGTTTTGATTACCCGATTCTAAACTAATTGTTAGTGATTGTTTGAAGTTTAATCTAAACAATCGAGCTGTAAAAAACCCAATTACCATTGTTGATATATTCAAACTAATTACAATTAAAAATGATTCAGTAATTCGCTCAACTAATTGAGCCATTTCCTTAATAACAATACCAACAATTACTAAAACTATAATTAACATACTTGCAATTCTCACAGGTCTATCCATCTTTTTAGCTAACTCAGGCTTCTTTATCCTTAAAATCATACCAATTGTTAATGGTAAAGCAATAACAGCTAATAAAACTGCTATAATTTCTGAAACTGGTGAATTAACAATATCACTTCCAGCTGTAAAATCATCAACTGCAAAATTCACAATAATAGGAATTGAAATTATAGTCAAAATACTATTAATAGCTGTTAGCGTAACCGACAAAGCAACATCTCCTTTTGCTAAGTGTGTTACCAAATTAGATGTTGGTCCGCCAGGACAAGCTGATAAGATCATCACACCCATAGCAATACTATCGTTTACATTATAAAATTTGATTAAGCCGTAAGCAATTAAAGGAAGTAAAATGATCTGATTTAAAAAGCCAACAAAGATAGCTTTCGGAAATTCTAAAACACGTTTAAAATCAACAAGGGTAAGGCTTAATCCCATTCCTGTCATGATAATAATTAAAGAAATTACTAAGATTAATGTCGATACTGAATCCATATTTTAGAGTTTAACACTTAACTACTTAACTCTAAACAAATAAAATAGTTTTAAAAATCATGTAATCGCCTTTTATTCATCTATGGAATTTCGATCTCAATCCAGCCAAAAAATTATTAAACCATAATTTTTTATTCATGAAAATATGGACTATTTATTTTAGAAATATAGTCAAAATGCAGTTACTCTGATGCAATAAAAAAGTTATACCATTTTATTTAAAAATGGATTACACACTATTTTAACTAAACAGTAAATTTATTTTGGTCTGGTTTCATTTCTTTGTATTTGAAACAATTCAAAAAAGACATGACCATTTTAGAATTTATAGAACAATTCCCCATCGAATCAAGCTCCCTTGCTAATTTCAATTGCAACGAAAAAAAGAAGTCATTTTCTGGGAGTAATTTGGTCCTTTTACACACTATTTTTTTTAAGGAAAAACTAAATAAAAATGTGAATTTTGCAAATTTCTATTAGGATTAAAAAGTTCCTATGGTGCAGGACCCCAACTTATCAATTCGCATATGACTCCAAAGAATATTATTCATAACTTTTTTAAAAAAAAGTAATTTAGACAAGGAGTTACAATCTCAACTCAAGCACGATATATAAAACACATGCATGTCGTTAACACAAAGAATTCGTAACACTATGAGGAATCGTGAGTTTCGTTTTAAACTAAATGATGTGGTAAAATTTGATCAAGGATACTATGAAATAGACACTGCTGAGAATATCAATTCAAAACTTAGAAAAAGAAGCCCAAAGCTCAGGGAATAATCTCAATAGATTTTATAGTATTCTTGAAAAAAAAATGAAAAACTCAATAAAAGATTTAGTCTCTATTTCCGGAAAAAAATTCTTGAATACTTAAGTAAACAGATCACTCAGCCGATATTAAAAGTAGCTTAAACCGTTTTTTTAAGTTAAAAAAGGCTCAACCGAAGTTGAACCTTTTAGATGTGCCCTGAACTGGACTCGAACCAGCACGCTGTAAAGCACAAGCCCCTCAAGCCTGCGTGTCTACCAATTTCACCACCAGGGCTTGGAATTGTAAAAGTACGATTAACAATCGTTAACACAAAAAAGGATTTTTTTAATGTCTAGAATTGTAACCAAAAGCAATAATTAAAACATATTTACACCCAAAAAAAATATTTCGGAGAACATAAAATCGAAATCTTTTTTTAAAAGAAACCCCTGTGATTCCAAAGCCTTATTTACAATGCTAAACTATTGTTGAAAACAAGGTGATTCAATTCAATAAATCACTCATTAAGTCCAACTTGAATTCCATATATTTGTGACTTAATTTTTTTCCATGGAATTGAATACTTTAACAGCAATTTCTCCGATAGACGGTAGATACAGAAGAGTTACTAAAAATTTAGCTCAATATTTTTCAGAAGCAGCACTAATTAAATACAGAGTAAAAGTTGAAATCGAATATTTCATCGCTCTTTGTGAAATTCCATTACCTCAATTATCCGAGGTGAAAAGTGAATTATTCCCTCAATTAAGAGCTATTTATGAAAACTTCACTGAAGTAGACGCCTTAACTGTCAAAGAAATCGAAAAGACTACAAATCATGATGTAAAAGCTGTAGAATACTTTATTAAGGATAAATTAACAGCTTTAGGCTTATCCAATAGTTTAGAATTTATCCATTTTGGATTAACATCTCAAGACATCAATAACACCTCTGTTCCATTATCTTTAAAGGACGCACTTAAGGATGTTTACATTCCTTTACTGGAAGAAGTAATCAGCTGTTTAAAAAGATTTTCCCAAGACTGGAATGAAATACCTTTGTTAGCTAGAACGCATGGGCAACCAGCCTCTCCAACTACCTTAGGAAAAGAATTTTATGTATTTGTTGAAAGAATACAAATTCAATTAAAACAACTACAATCTGTACCCTTTTCTTCTAAATTTGGCGGAGCTACAGGAAATTTTAACGCCCACAAAGTTGCTTTCCCTGGAAGGAACTGGGTTGAATTTGCAAATAACTTTGTAAACAATAATTTAGGATTATCTCGTTCGCAAACAACAACACAAATTGAACATTACGACAACCTTGCGGCCTTGTTTGATGCAATGAAAAGAATCAACAATATCTTAATAGATTTAGATAGGGATATCTGGACATATATTTCAATGGATTACTTTAAGCAGCAGCTTAAAGAGGGAGAAGTTGGTTCATCGGCAATGCCTCACAAGGTTAACCCAATCGACTTTGAAAACTCTGAAGGAAACTTAGGAATTGCAAATGGAATTTACGAACACTTATCTGCCAAACTTCCAATTTCAAGACTTCAAAGAGATTTAACAGATTCAACTGTTTTAAGAAACGTTGGAGTTCCAATTGGACATTCGATGATAGGATTAGCTTCTACTCTTAAAGGTTTAGGGAAACTTTTACTAAATAAAGGAAAAATAGCCGCTGATCTGGATAAAAACTGGGCCGTAGTTGCTGAAGCAATTCAAACAATTTTACGTCGTGAAGGTTATCCAAAACCATATGAAGCTTTAAAGGCTTTAACAAGAACGAACGATGCAATTACAGCACAATCTATTGGTTCATTTATTGAAACATTGAATGTTTCTGATGAAATAAAAAAAGAATTAAAACAAATAACTCCTTACAACTATACAGGACTAACTGCTACTATAGTTTAATCCACAGTAATGAGAATCTTCTTGTTTTTAATATTATTAGGCTGTGCTTTTAACTTAAAAGCACAGCCTTCTTTTTCGAAAACACAATCAATCGATACTTTAATTTTCAATTGGGATGGAATACCAAACCAAAAATGGTTAGGTTACAATTTTTGGTGCAATACCATTTTGGATTGGGAAATAAAAGATAATAAAGTGATTGCCCACCCCTTTATATCAAGAAACAGAACTGCCCATATCACATCCCACTCCATTGAAGATTCTATTGGATACTTAAAAATTCAAGTTGACATCCAAATATTTAGTAAAACTGATTCTAAAGCTGAATTTGGTTTTTTAGTTGGGGCAGGTGGAAGTGACTTAGACTCAAAGACAAATAATTTTATTTACAACACATTATCTCCAAGACATGCACACAAAGTTATTATATCCAAAGAAGGCTATGCCGAGTTGAGAGATTATAGTAATGATACTTTAATACAACAAATGGCTATAAACTCATCTAGCCTCAAACACTTTAATGATACAACCGGAGCTACAATAGGAATTGAATACAAAAATGATTCGCTGGCACGATTATTTATAAAATCTGAAAACCAATTACAGCAATCTGACTTTTTCAAATTTCAAAAAAAAATACCTACAGGGAATATTGCGCTCTTTTACAATTCAAAATCATCCTTCAGAGCGAATGCTTCATTTGATAATTTCAAAGTGAATGGCGATGTGTTTTCCACTCATTTTACAACTTCAATGGTAGATCCTATTTTAGCTTCCTTTTACACGAATACTTCAGATTCACTTTTTGTTTGTGCCCAATTAATGCCTTTTCAACTGAGTAATTCAGACTCAGTAATTCTAATTTTAGCAGATAGTATTAATAATTATTTCTTGAAATTCACAGGTAAATATGATTCGACTAGCTATCAATTAAACTTTAGAATCCCCTTACCTACAAACGCAGAACGATTCACCTACTCCATCCGCTACTCAGGTAATCAATCCAAATTTATTCATCCAAAATCTGGTACTATTAGAAAATCACCAATTCATAATGAAGCAAAAATTATGGCCTTAAATTGTAATGGATTTACTTTCTTTCACAGTGGTGGAATTGATTATAAAAATTTATTATATCCATACAGACAAATCAAAAAAGGTTATAAAATCCAACAACCGGATGTACTTACTTTTTTAGGTGATCAAATTTATGAAAGTAGACCCGAAGTAGCGATTAGAAAACACCCATTCTGTATAAATGACTATTTATACAAATGGAGTATTTGGTGTTATTCATTTAGAGAACTAATGTTAAACCAACCAACTATAATTATGACTGATGATCATGATGTATACCAAGGAAATATTTGGGGGAATGGTGGGATTGAAGCTAAAAAAAGTCCCTTAACTAAAATACCCAAATACTACACTGCTAATAATTACGATACTTGGCAACAAGATAATGGAGGGTATTTTATGGGTATTGATTTTGTTAATATGGTTACGAGATCTCAAACAAGCCATTTACCATATCCAAATAATCCGGTACTTAAGAATGAAATGATAAATTATTACACTTCTTATCAATATGGAAATTTAGATTTTTTAATTCTCGAAGATCGAAAATTCAAAAGTGCACCATCTCAAAATAACTTTCAAGTATACAATGGCTTCGCAATAGAAGATTCTATCACCTATGACAAGTATCATAATGATTCTTTTAAATTATTAGGAAAGGAACAACTTCAATTTTTAGGTAAATGGATTAATCAACCCAAACAAAAAAATGAATCTAAAATTATCCTAACACAATCAGCATATGTAAGTTTAACTTCAATTCCTATAGACTACAATCCATTAAAAGATCGACCTGCAAAGAAAGACTCAACACCTCAAAAAGTATCCCCTGACATGGACACTAATGGTTGGCCAAAAGTAGGGAGAGATAGAGCTTTGAATGCAATTGGTGACCACCCAGTTATTTTTATTTCGGGTGATCAACACATAGGCGCAGTAATTGAAGTTTTTGATTCGTCGCAAAACTCAATTCCATTTTATTCTGTTCCAGCTATTGCTAACACATGGCCAAGAATCTGGTGTCCAGAAAATGTATCCAATTCTCCTCTGGGATTTTTTACGGATGCTTTTGGAAATCAATTAAATGTTAAGGCTGTTTCTAATCCAAACCCTCAGGCGCCTTACCCAAACAACATTAACTATAAATCTCCAGGTTTTGGAATAATTCAATTTAACAAAGAAGGAAACAAAGCAGATCTCCACGCGTACCCTCTTTACTTTGATGCCTTACCTCCAGGAAATGAGTTTGAAGGTTGGCCTCAAACCGTATATCTAAAAAATTAAGATCATTTTGAATATTTGTTCTGCAAATTTTCATATTCAATGACTTGTTTCTGAAATATGAGGTGATAAAATCCGCGCGCTGAATAAAGCGGCTTTAATATTGGGGATTCCGAGTCAACTAATAGGTTATTTATTACACTCAACTGGAAAAATAGTTGTTATTAAACTAATAGGTTTTTGTCAAGTTTAAGTTTCTATTTAGACGAATATTCAAACACTTTATTAAAGTTTTAATTATTCCTGTGAAAAGAAAAACCTTGTTGGTGAAAAGAAACTAAATGCCTACTCAATTACAATTAAATCCATAAATCTTTAATTAACTTAGTAGGAAATCAATTGAGGTATGAATAAGGATTTTGTAGAGCAATTATTTGGAGAGCATCAAAGTACACCGAAATGCCCTTCTCCAAGAGAAGTAGGAAAATGGTTTAATAAATTATTGGCTATTCTTTTCCCAGGAACTTGCGAAGTTGAATTTAAAAATCAGAAAGAAATTTTTGAGTTTTTAAAACAATTGGAAATAGATTTAGTCGCATTATTAGTTTGCCATACTTTGGAAGATGAATCTAAAAAAGATATTATAGTTCGCGAATTCTTTAATGAACTTCCCATTATAAAATCGTTTTTAGACAAAGATGTTGAAGGTATTTTCCAAGGAGATCCTGCAGCAAAAAGTTTTGCTGAAATAACAAGATCATACCCAGGTTTTTATGCCATTGCAGCACATAGAATTGCTCATTCTTTGCACATTCGCGGAGTTTTTTTAATTCCTAGAATGATCAGTGAAATATCAAAATCACAAACAGGAATTGATATTCATCCAGGTGCAGAAATAGGTGAATTCTTTTGCATAGATCATGGTACTGGTGTTGTAATTGGTGAAACATCTGTTATTGGGAATAATGTAAAACTTTATCAAGGTGTTACGCTTGGAGCTTTAAGTGTTGCCAAAAAAGATGCTTCAAAAAAACGTCATCCAACTATCGAAAATGGAGTTGTAATATACGCAGGAGCAACCATACTAGGAGGAAGAACTACCGTTGGTGAAAACAGTGTTATTGGCGGTAACGTTTGGATAACTAGAAGTGTTAAACCTGAATCCAAACTTTACTATAAGGCTGAAAACAGTAGTTATTAAAAAACTATTCACATTATAAATACTAAATATGTTTGTAGAAGAATTAATTGGAAATACACCTCTAGTGGAGGTTAGAACTATAAATACAAATCCCAACGTAAAAATTTATTGTAAGCTAGAAGGCCAAAACCCTGGAGGATCAGTAAAGGACAGAGCTGCATTTAACATGATTAATGAAGCGCTAAAAAGAGGCGACATTAAAAAAGGTGATAAATTAGTTGAAGCGACAAGTGGTAATACAGGAATTGCATTAGCAATGATCGCTACTCTTTTAGGTTTAGAAATGCACTTACTAATGCCAGATAGTGCAACAGTTGAGCGTGTGAAATCAATGGAGGCTTATGGTGCTAACGTAATATTAACGCCAGCAGCAAAAACAATTGAATATTCTAGGAAATTAGCCGAGGAAATGGCTGCTTCTGGTGATTATTTTATGCTGAATCAATTCTCTAATCCTGATAATTACGAGGCGCATTATAAAACAACTGGACCTGAAATTTGGTCAGACACAGAAGGGAAAATAACACATTTTGTATCTGCGATGGGAACAACCGGTACTATAATGGGGGTTTCGAAATATTTAAAAGAACAAAATGAAAAAATACATATAGTTGGTACACAGCCTACTGACGGATCAAAAATACCAGGAATTAGGAGATGGTCACCTGAAATGGTTCCAGCAATTTTTGATGCTTCAAGAGTGGATAGTGTTATTGATATCTCGCAAGAAGAATCTACAATAATGGCAAGAAGAATGGCTGAGGAAGAAGGCATTCTTGCAGGAATGAGTTCTGGAGGAGCTTTAACTGCTGCAGTTAAAGTAGCAAACAGTTTAACGGAAGGTATTATAGTTTGTATTACTTGCGATCGTGGAGATAGATATTTAAGTACCAACTTATTTAAATAAAACAAATTGGGAAGTTTAGCACTCCTTTTTTTCAAAATCCGAACCCACATTCTATTTTATTCCTTGTAACCCTAATACGATTCCCATTGTAAACTTGTTTAAACCTAAGTTTTAGTAATATGGAATCTATTAGCATTTTTGATATTTTCAAGATTGGTGTTGGCCCCTCTAGCTCGCACACCTCAGGTCCTTGGAAAGCAGCATTACAGTTTTCTAACCAGCTCAAAAATCATCAGTTTAATAAAATTGAAATTAGACTGTTTGGTTCACTTTCAAAAACAGGGAAAGGACATGCTACTGACAAAGCTCTAATATTAGGGCTTTTAGGTTATAATCCAGAATCGATAAACACGGATAAGATTGAAGAAATCCTACAAAATTTCAAAATTAAAAACAATTTAAAACTAAATAAACAACAATTTTATTTTAACCCCAAAGAACATATCATTTTTACAAATGAAGATAATCCTGGCCATCCAAATACCTTAATTTTCACCGCTTTTGAAGGTGAATTGAAAATAATAGAAAATACATATTACTCTATAGGTGGAGGTTTCATTACCCAAAAGGGCGTGAAAAATAAGGAAAGCCCCCACAAACTGCCTTTTCCAATTCAAAATGCTAAAGAATTAAGGGATCATATTTCGCTTTCAGGACTTACCATACCTGAAATAATTATGCGGAATGAGTCTTCCATTCAACCAGAGGAAAACGTTAAAGCAAAAATACAAGAGCTTTTCACAACAATGAAAAAAGCTGTTTTGAAAGGTTGTAAAACAGAAGGCATATTACCTGGTGGATTAAATGTTGTTCGAAGAGCAAGTGTAATTGCACAAAAACTAACCGTTCAGAAATTTGATTCATTTGATGAGTTAGCTTTAATTATCAATTCCAAACCACACGATTTTAATGCTATAAACCAATGGGTAAGTTGCTTTGCCTTGGCTGTTAACGAAGAAAACGCAGCAATGGGAAGAATTGTTACAGCTCCAACTAATGGTGCAGCTGGGGTTATTCCTGCCGTAATTTTATATTATTACTTTTTTTGTAAAAAGCAATTTAAAGATGATATCGAACAGTTTTTTTTAACTGCTGGAGAATTGGGATCCTTATTTAAAAAAGGAGCTACTATTTCAGCTGCAATGGGAGGGTGTCAGGCGGAAATTGGTGTTTCTTCGGCAATGGCAGCGGGTGCACTAACCAAAGTACTGGGAGGTAATTATGAACAGGTATTAATGGCATCAGAAATCGCAATGGAGCACCACTTAGGATTAACTTGCGACCCGATAGGTGGCCTTGTACAAATACCTTGTATAGAACGCAATACAATGGGAGCAATGAAAGCAATAACGGCAGCTAACCTAGCCATCGCAGGAAACCCCTTAAACATGAAGGTAAATTTAGATACTATTATAAAAACTATGTGGGATACCGCGCAAGGAATGGATAAAAAGTTTAAAGAAACATCCGAAGGAGGTCTTGCCTCAAACATCACTGTTATTTCTCCTGAATGCTAGTCTAAGAATTAGCTAAATCATCGATTGCTAATAATATTTTTTCTTCAGTTTCTTTAATAACGGGTACTAATGGTAATCTTAAAACATTTTGTATCAGTCCGATTTTACTTAGCATTGCTTTAACTCCACCAGGATTTCCATTTGCGAAAGTTAAACCGATAAGGTTTAACAATTGGTAATGGATATTTCTAGCCTCACTATACTTCTCTTCCAAAGCAAAATTCACAACACTTGACATTTCATGCGGGAATGCATTTGCAATCACACTAATTAATCCTGATCCGCCAGCTGCAATTAATGGTAATGTAATTGCATCATCACCAGAAATCATATCAAAACCTTCAGGAGCGTTATTAATAATCTCCATCATTTGAGCTAAATCTCCAGATGCTTCTTTGACTGCAATCACTTTATTAGGAAATTCATTGGCTATTTTCAATGTGGTTGCAGGCAACATGTTAACCCCTGTTCTTCCAGGAACGTTATATAAAATTACAGGAAGCGGTGAAGCTTCTACAAACCTTTTATAATGCTCGTAAAGTCCGGTTTGGGAAGGCTTGTTATAAGCGGGTGTAACAGATAAAATCGCACTAACTCCAGTTAAATCATAATCGTTTAATGAATCAATTAAAACCTTTGTATTATTCCCTCCATGTCCTAGAACAATAGGGACTCTACCTCCAGCTAATACTTTTACTTTTTCAAAAACAGCAATTTTTTCTTGCTTAGTTAAAGTAACACTTTCTCCAGTTGTTCCTAAAACAACCAAATAGTCCACACCACCATCGATTACATGATTTACTAAATTCTCCAAAGCGGGAAAATCTATTTCCTCTGCATTAGTAAAAGGTGTTACGAGTGCTACTCCAGTTCCTTCAATTCTGCTAACCATATTAATTTTTATTAATTAAGTGCAAATAATTATCTAATCCTTTCATTAATTGACGAGTCCCTTCTCCTGTTTTTAAGTTAATGGCAAAGTCTAAATCCTCTACAGATTTTACTCCTGCCGCTCCTACCTTAAATGCTGCTTTTGATTGTTTGGTTACAAACCTCAAAATATCATCCTGCTGAACTGTAGCGTCTATTAATATATCAAATTCTTGTTGAATAAAATTCTCAACTTCAATTGCATTCGATTGTAAACTCCAACTTAAACTTTTCTTAACGAAATAATCATATTCGAGTTTAGGGGTTACGTAACGAGGAAGTTCATCTAAATTATAAAACCCTAAGGTTTTCACTTTAGCATTATATCCTTTTAAAAACTTGACGTAACGCTGGATTAACTCCTTTACCTCATCATCATCACTTCGATAAACAATTCCAACGGTTTTTGCGTTTTTAATATTAATGGCTTTTACCTCTCTGTCGGGCGATTTGCAACGCTTAAAAGAGAAGTCGGAAAGCCATTTTTTTATATTATCCAAAACTCTCATTAAAATTGATTTGCAAAAATAACATTAGTTTTTGAGAAAAACGAAGTTGAAACGTTATATTTAGAAGTAATTTTATCCTTCTGAAATCATCGCAATAAACTCTTCTTCGGAAACTAGTTGAACCCCTAATTTTGTTGCCTTTTCAAGCTTACTTGGCCCCATTTTTTCACCAGCAACAATAAACGTTGTTTTCTTGGAAATACTACCCACATTTTTTCCGCCATATTTTTCGATGGTTTTCTTCAATTGATCACGAGAAAACTCATGAAAAACACCACTTACTACTATAGATTTCCCTTCTAAAACTTTAACTAAATTAGCTTCTTCTTCCGTTTCAATTATCGCCAATTGAACCCCTGCAATTCTTAACTTTTCAATAATCTCATGGTTTTGCTCCTCAATAAAAAACTCTTGAACGCTTTCTGCTATCTTATCTCCAATTTCATCAACATTAATTAACTCAGCTAACGTTGCGTTTTTAATATTTTCGATATTCTTAAAATACTTCGCTAATGTTTTAGCTACTGTAGCTCCCACAAATCGAATTCCTATTGCGAAAAGAACTTGCTCGAAAGGCACAGTTAATGAATCTCTAACTCCTTTAATTATTTTGTTAATCGATTTATCAGCCATTCGATCCAAACTAATCATCTTTAATGGGTCGAGTGAATAAAAGTCAGCAATATTAGCGATTAATCCAGCTTTATAAAGCTGCTGAACAGTCTCAGCTCCTAACCCTTCAATATTCATAGCTTTTCGAGAGGTGAAATGCTCCAACTTACCTGTAATTTGAGGCGGACAACCAATTTCATTTGGACAGTAATGATTTGCTTCACCTTCCTTTCTGACTAGTTCAGAAGAACACTCCGGACAAGTGTTTATATACTCAATTTTAACAGCCGTGGATTGACGAGCACTTTTATTAACCCCAACAACCTTAGGGATAATCTCACCTCCTTTCTCTACAAAAACCTGATCTCCTATGTATAAGTCGAGCTTTTCAATTTGATCTTTGTTGTGTAATGATGCTCTTTTAACCGTTGTACCCAACAATGAAACAGGTTCCAAATTAGCAACAGGAGTTAAGGCGCCAGTTCTTCCTACTTGATAAACAACAGAGTTTAGTGTGGTAACTGCTTGTTCCGTTTCAAACTTATAAGAAATTGCCCAACGAGGAGATTTTGACGTAAAGCCCAATCTTTTTTGGCGATCTTGACGATTTACTTTAATCACAACGCCATCAACTTCAAACGGTAAACTTTTCCTTCTCTCATTCCAAAAATTAATAAAATCTAAAATCCCATCAATAGAATTCGTTTTTTCAATCATCCTATCCGATTCATTAGGTACTTTAAAACCCCAAGACCCAGCCTTTTCTAAATTACCAAAATGGGTTTCTGTGGGTAATTCTTCTCCTAGCATATAATAAAGAAAACAATCCAAACCTCTTTTCGCAACGATTTTACTCGATTGCATTTTTAAGGTTCCTGAGGCAGTATTACGTGGGTTTGCCATTAACGGCTCACCAGCTTCAGCCTTTTCTTTGTTTAGTTTTTCAAATGCTTTTAAAGGCATGAAGACCTCACCTCTAATCTCAAATTCTTTAGGATAATCTCCCTTTAATTCTAACGGGACAGAACCAATCGTTTGAACGTTTGTAGTTACGTCATCTCCACTTGTTCCATCGCCTCTAGTTACAGCTTGAATCAATTTACCATCTACGTACCTTAAACCAATCGCAACTCCATCATATTTTAACTCACAAACGTATTCTACTTCTTCTTCCAAGAGCTTCCGAATCCTTGTCTCAAAATCAATTAAATCCTCCTTTGAATAAGAATTCCCTAAGGAAAGCATTCTGTACTTATGTTTTACAGAGGTAAACTCTTTGGTAACTGCACCTCCTACTCTTTTCGATGGAGAATTAGACAAAAGAAACTCAGGGAACTGATCTTCTAAGTCTTGTAACTCTTTTAACATCGTATCAAACTGAAAATCAGAGATCAAAGGGTTCGACAAAACATAATACAAATGATTGTGTTCGTGCAATTCCTTACTTAATTCTTCAATTTTTTTCTGAGCAACAGCTTTCTCCATTTGAAATGAATTTGAAGATGAAAATTACGAAGTATGCTTCTCAAAAAAGAATACATTTCTTAATTCTTATTAACAGCAAACACAATAAAAAGAACCTTTTTGGCATTTTAGTTGTAAAAACAACCAAAATTGGCATATGGAAAGCAAAGATGAGATTGTAAAAGATTGGTTACCGAGATACACAGGAATGAATTTAGATAGTTTTGGAAAACACGTATTGTTAACCAATTTTAAAGGATACATGAACCATTTTTGCAAAATAACGGGTGCTAATATTATCGACAGATCTAAAGGAATGACTGCTGCAACTCACGATGGTATTACAATGATTAATTTCGGAATGGGAAGTGCAAACGCAGCAACGATAATGGACTTACTTACTGCCATTGACCCTGAAGCCGTTTTATTTTTAGGGAAATGTGGTGGATTAAAACGAAAAAATGAAATTGGAGATTTAATACTTCCCATTGCAGCTATACGAGGTGAAGGAACATCTAATGATTATTTCCCACCTGAAGTTCCTGCTCTTCCTGCCTTTACATTACAACGAGCTGTTTCATCTACCATTCGAGCTTATGATTTAGATTATTGGACGGGTACCGTTTATACAACAAACAGAAGAGTATGGGAACACGACGAAAAATTCAAAGATTATTTAAGAGATACAAGAGCAATGGCAATTGATATGGAAACCGCTACTATATTCTCGGTAGGATTTTTCAACGAAATCCCAACTGGAGCATTACTTTTAGTAAGTGATCAGCCGATGGTTCCAGATGGTGTTAAAACGAGTGAGTCTGATAAGAAAGTGTCTGCAAACTTTGTAGAAAATCATATCAAAATTGGAATCGATGCTTTGAAGGAAATCAAGTATAATAGGCTTTCTGTAAAACACCTAAGGTTTGGATAGAAGATTAAAATTTCTATTTTTTTTCTAGTATTGTTGATTACAAATGCTGAGAATTCTCAATTAAAGGAGGTTATTCATCACATCTAAAGTCCAGTCAACAATTAAGCTTCAACTCAAACCTTAAAAAAGATTTCAATACTTTTAGGAATCAATTCAAACTATCTTGCTTACTGCGGAAAAACTAAATTTCAGAAAATACGAGGAATTAATCGGCTTTACTTAAACATATCTCCATTTGTAGATTATAAACAAGATGTAGATTACGATTATTGGATTTTTAATATCGGATTTCCATACAGATTAACCGATTCCGATCTTTAAAAAAAACTCAGACCAACCTCAAAACCTACTAGTCTTTAAAGTTTAGTCTGAGTTTTAATAATTCAGGAATAAAGAACGTCTTTAAAATCAGCTTAGGTTAAAACAACAGAATATTCAATAAGTTACAATCTAATTACATTTTTCTTTTTTTTTCTTCTATTTTTATGTCACAAACAAGTTGTACTATTTTGGCACACCATTTGTTTAACACCAAACAAGTTTAAATTTTTAAATTCAAGAAAATGAGAAATATTTCAAAATCAGTAGTAGGAGCTTTTTTAATTGTAGGATCAATCGCAATGGTTGGATGTAAAGGAAAGCAGAAAAACGAACCAAAAGTTGCAAATGAAACAGTGATTAACATGCATTGTTTTGGATCTGATTATTTTTCAAGTAAATCTCACATTAGAGCATCTGGACTTGGAGAGAGTATGGACAGAATGACTGCTATTAAAAAAGCAAAAAACGAAGCCAAAACAGCATTAGCAAGTTCAATCGAAACTAGAATTAAAGCTACAATTGACAATTATGTCAATTCAAGAGAAATGAACAACAAAGAACAAGTTGAAGAAAAGTTTGAAGGTTTGTCTAGAGAGGTAGTTAAGCAAGATTTAACAAACGTAGTTACAATATGTGAAAAGTTAACAGAAAAGAAAGCTGGTGGTTTCGTTTCATATGTAGCAGTAGAAATGAAAGCTAAGGATTTGTTAGAAGCTATTAATGAGAGAATCACAAAAGAAGAAACGTTACGTGTTGATTATGATTACGAAAAATTCAAGAACACTTTTGACAAAGAAATGGAAAAATTAGAAAAAGGTTTATAACATCAAACATAACTTAAACTAATAAAAAGCGCTCCAATTAAGGGGCGTTTTTTATTATTAAAAATAATCTTGAAGAGCCTTAATCAAAAGATTCACCGTAAATTGATTTTGGAATTTTACTAACCCTTCCTTTCTCAAACAAACTTTTTCAATCGGAAATTCCTTTTTTAGTAATTCACTTAAAGCAGCTTTCATTGTTTCTGCCGAGTCAGCAATCGTAACAAGTTTTTCTAAGCTTGTTCCTACTACCATGGGAGCATTCACCAAACAATGCCCTCCATTAAATAATGCAGCCAATAGTTTAAGCTTAATGCCTGTACTTTGAAACGTTGGTAATACATTCACTCTTGCAACTGAGAGCATATCACTTATCTCTGCCGAAGTGGAATTTTCGTAAAGATCAATATTTGGATTTTTAGCACATGCTTTCTTTAATGCTACAGAAGGCTGATTACCCGCGATTTTTAAATGAAACTCAGAACCAGCGAAAACACTATTCACTAAATATAAAGCCGCATCGTTATTCTCTCCTACACTTAAATTTCCATGATAAAATGCAAATTGCATTGTTTTTTCAGGTACAATTACCTCGTCAAATTGATGAAAAGCGGAAACCAGTTGCGCGTTACCATATTTAGCCTGTAAGTAATCGGTATCCTTTTGTGAAATCCCTAAAACTAAATCAGCATTTTTGTACGCAATCGCTTCAAACCTTTTTAACTTCTTCGCTTCGGTATTAAAATATAAACGCTTAACAGTATTCTTTTCTATAGAAGCCAATGCCGCGTAATAATCATGTTCGATATTATGCGAACGAACTATTTTTTTTCGGTCCTTTAATCGTACATCATTAATAGAAAAACATGTGTGTAAGCCTTCAAATAATATAGGAGCGTCATCTTTTAATAAACACTCAACTAATTGCTCACTTTTACGCGACGACACAATAAAAGGATGAAATCCCAACATATACATCCCTACCATCTTTCTTGGATAATAATACACTTTATCACAAAACTGCTCCAACTCTTCAGCAGATTCACGATCGTACTGGAAACAGTGTAAGGTTATTTTAACTCCTTTTTGATGGAGTGCCTTTAATTTATAAAACACATCAATTACACCCCCATAATTTGCAGGGAAGGGAATTGTAAATGCTATTATGTGTAAGTTATTAATCAATAAATTTTTGATAACAAGTTTCTAATATGCCCTTTTCATTTTCCCAAACTAAATCCAATTTCGCTTTTGCTACGTTTTGAACTGATTGCGAAAATAAGACTTCGTTTTCTAAATAGGTATTTATTTCATGAGCCATATCAGCGGGAGTATTATTCGAAAGAATAATTCCAGCGCCGTAAGCATCAATGATTTTTCTAACTTCAATTAAGTTCGATCCAATTACGGGCAAATCTGCCTGAAAGTAATCAAACAACTTATTGGGTAAACTGTATTTGTAATTCAAGTTTGTATCCTTATCCAACGTCACACCAACATCTGCCAACTGCGTAAAACCTATCAACTCTTCAAAAGGAACTCTACCGGTAAAAATTACTTTTTCCGATAATTTCAATTCAAGCACTCTCTTTTTTAAAGGCTCAATAACATCTCCTGTACCAACGATTAAAAACACGGCATCAATCCATTGCATGGCTTCTACCATTTCTTCTGCACCACGATCTAAGTTTATTCCGGCTCCTTGAAGTAGAATTACTTTTTTATCAGAAGGTAAACCTAAATCAGACTTACTTTTTGGAGTTGCAGAAGATTTAAACTTATTACTAATTGGTACATTTCGCATGATTTTCACATCCTTACCATACAGCTTATTATAGATGTTCGAAATGGATTCATTAACCGTAAAAACATGTTTTAATTTCGGGAAGATTAAACGCTCGATAAACAACCAAGCCTTTTGTGCTTTACGCCCTACTAACTCGGGAACTTCTGTAAAATATTCATGAGAATCATAAACGAGCTCTCCTCCTTTTATTTTTTGAACTAATCGATTTGCCAATAAAGTATCCAAATCGTTACTGTGCAGAATTTGAAATTTCTTAAACAAAAGGAAAAGAAATAAGCGAATATTATACTCAGCATAAAACAAAGCCCCTTTTTCAAAAACAAGATTCATGCGTTGGGTTTGGTAAGTTCTGGGTTTTAATGGAAGACTCTTTTTTAAACTTCTACCAACTAACAACACCTCAAAACCTAACTCGGTTAAAGTTTCGCACGTTCGATTTACACGCTGATCGCTAATTAAATCATTAATTACAGAAACAATTACCTTCTTTCCCACTGTGCAAAAATAACTCAAAATGATCGGATTTATTCTTTTGGAAGCCTGCTAGTTTTACTTGTTGAAAAAAATAAGCTTCATTTTACAAACAATAGTTGCATTGCTCCCATCATTGAGGGTATATTAGCAAAGTAAATCATTGATCTTTCATTATGTTCACTTCTATCGTTCAAGAGTTTAAAAAATTACTTTCTTCAGAAAACTTAACTAAGGAAATTAAAAAATTCGATGAATTAATTATTCAATTCAATCAATTGAAAAACGAAAGTACTGGCGAAGAAGATGTCAATCAGTTATTATCAAATGATTTAATCAATGCTTTAAAAAAGAAACTTTCAGACGAAAAGGAGCTGGTAAAAAAAGCCGCTGAAAAAGTGAAAGAACAAAAAATTGCTCTAACGCAACAGCTTGAAGAGTTGGTTGCAAATGAGCAAAACATCGGAAAGGCTTTTAAAGATTTAAAAAGTATTCGAACGGAATGGACTAAACTTAATGAATCGGTAGGGTTTACTCAAAAAGATGTTGATCGTCAATTCACCAAGGCACTTGAAGATTTTTATTACAACATCAATATTTACAAGGCTATTCAGGATCACGATCTGAAAAGAAACGAGCAGCTTAAGGAGGAGATTCTTGTTAAACTAAAAAGTTGCACAGAAAAGCCTACCTCTAAAGCGTTAATGGTTGAATTAAAAGAGCTTAGAACTGAATGGGAAAGTATTGGTCCGGTAAAAAAGGAATTACAAGATGATTTTTGGGCTAAATACAGAGAGTACTTAGATTTATTATATTCTAATTTCAAAGATTTTAAAGCATCTGAAAAAGAGGAACAATACGAAAATTTAAACCTGAAGAACACAATCATTGATTTCGTTTCGAGTATTGATGTTAGCACTTTAAAAAATGCTAGAGACTGGAAAACGGTTGCTGATAAAGTAATTAAGGTTCAGGCTGATTGGAAACTAATTGGACATGTTCCAAACGAACACAAAGATGCTTCATGGAAAAAATACAGAGCTGCTTGTGATGTGTTTTTTAATGCCAAAAAGGAATTTTACGATGCACAAAAGTTAACCTTTAAGGTGCATAAAAAAGCGAAACTAGAATTGATTAAAAAGGCTGAAGATTTATTGCAAGCTGAAAATGTTCTAGACCAATCTAATGCGTTTGTTACCATGCAAGCGGAGTGGAAAAAAATTGGACCTGTACATCAAAGAGACGAACAGTTTTTATGGCACAAGTTCCAGAAATCGTGTAATGCCTTCTTTAACTTAAAAAAGACTGCTCGTAAACAACAAGATAAAGATAAAGACAAGAATAACGAAGCTAAAGCAGCCGTGATTAATACGGTTCAAACAACCGAAGACTTTAATGACGAAACTGTTTTATCGATATTAAAAGCCTGGTGGTTTACCAATGAAGACTTTACGCGTAAATCCAACCAATATTTAAAGGATTTGGAAAAAGTACTTTCTTCAAAAGGGGTTGATTTCAAAGAGGTTGAGACTCAATTTTTTGATGAAAAAATTGAAGTTTATTCTTCGTTTAAAAATAAGGTTGATTTAATTAACCGAGACAAGATCTTTCTTCAAGACCAAATTGGAAAAGTTCAAAAGGAGATCACTCAATACGAAAACAACCTTGGTTTTTTCGGTAATTCAAAAGGTATTAATCCTTTAGTTCAAGGCGTTCATGATAAAATTGAAATCCTTCAAAAGGAAGTCAATGCGTTTAAAGAACAACTTACAAAAATGAATAAGGTTTTAAAAGATTAAAGAATTATAAGTGAAAAACTTCCCAACCTTAGGATATCCATTTAAACATTAATTTCCAACATGTATTGTGAAAAGTTTCAGAATTCCCTCCTGTACTTTCTTTAAAAGAAAAGTATTTTTTTAAAGGGCGCTTCTTCCGTTTTTGAAAGGACTTCTGCTAGAAACAAGACAGAATAAGATGAGGAAAGATTATGGAAACCTATATTAATCAACCAAATTAGGTCTTATGTCTTAATAAAAAATCAAAAGAGTATATTTTTTTTTACAACACAAAATAAGACAAAAAAATAGTAAAATTTCCTCCAAAGAAGTATACTATTAAACAACAATTACACGCTAAATAATTAAAGCAACTTAAATTTGTTTAATAAAGGGGAAACATAACAGCTATATGCTCATATTTCACCACTTACTCTTACAATTACAAATTCATCCCATTTAAAATATTCAGTAGCTGTCGCTCTAATATCTTCGGGCGTAATGTTTTCTAAGGCTTCAATATATCTATCGTAATAGGTCCAATCCAAACCAAACGAGTCTACCGAAAAGAATCTATCCACTTGTTCAAAAGCACCATCAAAACTCTTCAATAATTTCCCTTTCAAGTAATTCTTCATTACTTCTAGCTCATCAACCTTTATTAACTCAGTTTGAAGTTTCTCTATCTCCAGTTTAATCTCATTTAATGTATCTGGACCTTTGTCCTTTAATACATCCGCAGAAATCACCAGATTAGCTGCGTTTTCATATGTTAATACCGTTGAATGAATACCGTAAGTCCAACCTTTATCTTCACGGATATTCTGCATTAATCGAGATCCAAAATAACCTCCTAATAAAGTATTGGTAATGCTAACATTATGAACGTCTTTATGGTGTTTGTTCACCATCTTCTTTCCTAACATTAAACTACATTGCTCGGAATCTTTTTTGATAATATGTTCTCCTATTTGTGGAGAGGAATCCTTTGCTATTTTCTTAGCGCCTTCCTTTGTGATCGGAAGTTCTTTAGCAAATGAGTTTAACCTTGTTTTAACCTGATCTGAAATACAACCTGAAACAAATAAATCAAAAGGAGCTTCAATTACATGTTGCTGAATAAACTCAACACTCATTTGATATTTTATTAAATCAAACGATTCTGCATGGGCTACTCTTCCGTACTCACTTCCTGCAAATAAAACCTCAGCAAATTTCTGACGAGATAAAAAATCGGTTTTCTCTAAATCAACTAAGAAGTTATTTTTCTCTTTTTGCAACAAACGGTCAAACTCATTTTCGGGTAAATTTGGAGCGATAATTAAGTCTTTAATCAAGACTAATAAAGCATCTAAATTCTTTTCTAAAACGTAAAACGAAAACGTCCCAAAGTCTTTAGAAATATCCATTCCGTAATAAACACCCAATCCATTTATCGCTTCTTTAAACGCCTTACCATTTAACTTTTTCGATCCATCTCTCAACAAATCAAAAGCCAATGATGCAACCAAAGCTTGATCTTGGTATTTACTTCCGGCATTATAAACCAATTCGAGTTTTAACAACGGTGAACTTCCACCATTTACGTAATTAACCTCAACCCCATTTATAGTAGATTTCTCTACTTGTAATTTTGTTAATTGTACTTCGTTATTTACTGCTGGAGCTATCGATCTATTCATTACTTTCTTTTTTAACATGTAAACGACAAACGTTTTCTTCTGTTAAGAATTGACCCGCCCATTTTTTAATATCTTCTACCTGAACAGCTTCGTACTCGCTTAATTCAGTATTAATTCCATTTACATCGCCTAACAATTCAGCATATCCTAAATTCATGGCTTTGTTCATTACGCTCATTTCTCCGTAAATATGAGCCGTTTCAAATTTGTTTTTAACCTTGGTTAATTCAAAAGCTGAAACACATTCCGATTTAACTTGATTGATGATTGCCCATACTTCCTTTTCAACAGACTCAAACGATACATCCTCGTTTAATTTCCCCGAAATAATTAACATCCCAGGATCTCTGTCTCCTGAAACATACGCGCTAATATTGGAAACTAACTTTAATTCAATGGCTAATTTTTGATGTAAAAACGAACTTTCATCTCTACCCAACAAATCACTTGTTAAATCAGCTACAGCAAAACTCCCATCTGTTTTCGATCCCATTTTAAACGACCATAAAAATGCGTTTAACGGAACATCTTCAGTCACTTCTTCAAATCGCTCGCTTGTTTGTTTAGGCTCAACAACCTTTGTTGGTCTCTCAATCGTAGATCGCTCAATATCACCAAACCACTTCAAAACCATGGCTTCAGTTTCCTCAATATTTACATCTCCACAAATGGATAAAATACAATTGTTGGGAGCGTAAAATTGCTTGTAAAAAGCCATTGCATTATCCAAAGTCACTTTTTCAATATGGCTTATTTCTTTACCAATTGTAGACCATTTATATGCATGATCTTTATAAGTAAGTGCTCTTAATTGTGCTAAGTTATTTCCGTAAGGCTGATTGAGATAACGTTGTTTAAACTCTTCGATAACAACCTGTCTTTGAACCTCCAGACTTTTCTCATCTAGGTTTAATTGAAACATCCGATCACTTTCTAACCAAAGTGCCAATTCCAAATTCGTTTTGGGTAAAGTCACATAGTAGTTCGTGTAATCGTTAGATGTAAAGGCATTGTTTTGCCCTCCTGCATTCTGAACATGAATATCGTAATCAGGAGCGTTCTTACTTCCCGAAAACATTAAATGTTCGAAATAATGAGCCAAGCCCGTCATTTCAGGATCTTCATCCCTTGCTCCAACATCAAATGCTAAATTTACGGCAACGATTGGAGTTGATTCATCTTGATGAATAATCACTCTTAAACCGTTATCCAACGTATAATTTTTAAATTCTATCATTAGAAACTAAACAGATTTTCTTGCGCTTTTTTATAATCAGAAATTACCTCGTTGATAATTTCTGCGACCGAATTAATTGAATTGATAATTGCAGAGATTTGACCTATTTCTAAGTTTCCTTCTACTAAATCACCTTCAAAAATTCCTTTTTTAATTCTTCCTCTTCCTAACAGTTCAACTAATTCTTCCTTACTCCCACTGCGGTTGTAAAGCGATTTAATTTCTTGAAAGAATTCATTTTTTAACATTCTTACAGGAGCCAATTCTTTTAGCGTCAAAACAGTATCACCGTCTTTTGCTGTAAGGATATGATTTTTAAAGATGTCGTGCGCACTTGATTCTTTTGAAATTGCGAATCGACTACCAATTTGAACCGCATCTGCACCCAAACTCATTGCCGCTAACATAGTTCTTCCCGTTGCAATTCCACCGGCTGCAATCACAGGTATATTCACGACTTTTACAATTGAGGGAATCAAACACATGGTTGTAATTTCATCCCTCCCATTATGCCCACCAGCTTCAAAACCTTCGGCAACAATTGCATCTACTCCAGCCTTTTCAGCTTTTTGAGCAAACTTAACATTCGCTACAACATGAATCACGGTCATTCCTGCGTCCTTCATTCTCTTGGTGTACAACTCAGGATTTCCACCAGAAGTAATTACAACCTTCACATTTTCTTCAAAAAGAATCTCAAACAACTCTTCAATCTGAGGATAAAATAATGGGATGTTTACTGCGAAAGGCTTGTTGGTTGCGGCTTTACATTTTACGATGTGTTCTCGTAAAACATCGGGATACATACTTCCTGCTCCCAAAACGCCCAAAGCTCCGTTATTGGAAGCTGCCGAAGCCAATCGCCAACCACTACACCAAACCATTCCGGCTTGGATAATTGGGTATTTAATGTTTAGTAATTCGGTTACTTTATTCACAGGTTAAGCGATTGAATCTAATTCCGTTATCAAACCTTCCTCACATTTCAATACTCTCCCTGGATAATCCTTTACCATCACCATATCGTGCGTTGCCATAATAATAGCAGTTCCACCTTTTGAAATTGCAGATAGTAAATTCATAATTTCATTCGATGATTCAGGATCTAAATTCCCTGTTGGTTCATCTGCTAAAATTACTTTTGGTGAATTAATCATCGCTCTTGCAATGGCAACTTTTTGTTGCTGTCCACCTGATAATTGGTGTGGAAACTTATCTGCAACATCTGGTAAATTCACCTGTTCCAATGTTAAATCAGCATGACTTTCCATTGCTTTCGAATCTTTCCAACCTGTGGCTTTCATTACGAAAATCAAGTTATCACGAACACTTCTATCGGGTAATAATTGAAAATCTTGAAAGATCACGCCTAATTGGCGACGTAGTTTATGAACCTTGCTATACTTTAGTTTATTTAAGTTAATCCCAACGATTTCTCCTTGTCCTTCCGAAATATCCATTTCGTTGTAAAGCACTTTTAAAATTGAGCTTTTACCACTTCCCGTCTTTCCAATTAGATAAACAAACTCACCCTTATTGATTTTTAAATCAATACCGTTTAAAATTTGCTTTTTGCGGTAAAAGGATTTTACGGCTTTCAGTTCAACTAATATTTTATTCTCCATTTTAATAAATGTTTACTTCTCTTTCTAAATCAACTCCGAACTTTTCTTTTACCGACAATAAGATTTCTGACGATAAATCATAAATCTGTTTACCAGTTGCTCCTCCGTAGTTCACCAATACTAATGCTTGATTTTTATGAACGCCATAATTATCAATTGTTTTTCCTTTCCAACCCGTTTGATCAATTAACCAACCTGCTGCTAATTTTGTTTGGCTATCTCCCACAGCATAACCTATAACTTTAGGGAAATTAGCTTTTAAGCGGTTGTATTGCTCGTTTGAAACAATTGGGTTTTTAAAAAAACTCCCTGAATTCCCAATTTCTTTTGGATCTGGTAATTTTGATTGTCTAATTGCAATAACAGCATCACTTATCTTCCTAGCAGATAAATCCTGAACTCCCATTATTTCTAACTGCTTTTCAATTGCACCGTAAGAAATATTAAAATTTTGTTTTTTAGATAATCGATAAATAACTCTTGATATCAAATAAGCTCCTTTAAACTTGTTTTTAAAAACACTTTCGCGATATCCGAATTGACAATCTGAATTATTGAAATATTCGATTTCACCTGTTTTTAAATTAATCGCTTCCAGTTCATGAAAAAGTTCCTTTATTTCAATTCCATACGCACCAATATTTTGCATCGGACTCGCACCTACACTTCCCGGAATTAAACTTAAATTTTCAACTCCGCTCCAACCTTTTTCAATACAATAAAGTACAAATTCATGCCATACAACACCACCACCTACTTTAACAAGTACAGATTCCTCATCTTCTTCAATCAATTCAATTCCATTAATGTTATTCCTGAGTACAATACCATTAAAGTCTTGCGTAAATAAAACATTGGAGCCACCACCTAAAATGAGATTTTTATTGGAATGAAATTCATTCGACTGAATGACATTTCGAACTTGATCTTCATTGTTTGCCTCTGCAAATAATTTAGAAGAAACATCAAAACCAAATGTGTTTAGTGATTTTAAGGAAACATTAGATTGAATCATGCTAATAAAAATAATTATTAGCTGAATTTAAAAAAGTAAACTAATGATTATCTCTTCACAAAAACACTGTGAATTAAAAGGGTGTCTTTTAATTTTACGTTGGACCTAGCATCAATTCGACCTTATCAATACTTTCTTCCGATCCCAAAATTGTTACAATATCCCCAATTCTTAATCTAGTATAACCATGTGTAATCATCATTTGATCTTTTCTAGTAATGGATAAGATTAAAATATCTGATGGTAAGCGTAAATCTCTTAAAGCCAAACCCTGAATATTTAGGTCCATAACTTCAATATCAACAGCATCTTGATCTGTCTCCATACCCAAAAGAATACTGGTTGCATTTGGACTTCGAACGAAGTGATCCATGAGGTTAACCATAGCTAAAGATGGATCGACAACTAAGGCATCTAACTTTTCAAACTTCTTGGAGTAATATCTATCTCCACTTGCTCGAACAACTAGTTCTTTCGTTCCAATTTGCTCGTATATCAGCTCACACCATTTGTAATTTTCACTATCCGAAAGCATCATTACCATAGTGTCGGCATGCTTTGGTTCCAATTTATTTAAACAATCCAAGGATATATCATTCATGAATACAATTTCAATATCATCGACTTGCTCAATTTCATCCGCCTTTTTCATCGCCGCAATTTTGACGCCCCAGTTATTACCTTTTAATTGTCGTGCTAAAGCTAAACTCATTGGCTCCAAACCGAAAATAATAGCATCATTATGACCATCAAAGACTGGAGTTTCATGCTTTTCGTGTGTTTCTTCCACTTTGTATAAAGCATACTTTAACAAAGGCGGACCGACCACTTGATTAATCACAATCACACCAATTATAATGGTTTCGAATTGAACTCCAAAATCAGGGAATGCATGCTTAATAATTGTGGCCAAACCAAGTCCTACTCCCGCTTGAGTAATATATGGCATCCAATTTAAATGCCTGAATTTCCAAGAATCTCCTGCAATTGTCCCACCCAAATAACCACCACCGATCATTCCTAATAATCGAACACCGAAAAAAACAACTGCCACAAGGAAAACTTCTAATAAAACATCCAAGGCTAAACTTGATCCAGTTAGTGTAAAAAAAACAACGTAAATAATCGGTCCTGTTTCATGTAAAATCTCAATAAACTCAGGACGAGAGGTACTGTAATTAGTGACAAAATAACTCCCTAAAATACAAATCAATAATGGCTCAACATAAAACTTATGTCCGAATACATAAGGTTGAGCAGTAAAATCCCCTAACCAATTAGCAAACAAGTAAACGCCGTATCCAAGGGCAATCAATATAGTTACTTTAAGATTTTTATTCATCTTAAATTTAAAAAACCACATAATAAATCGACCTAAAACCCATCCTAATCCAAAGGATACAAATAGTTCTATTAGTAAGATCCCTAATGCCAACAAGCTAAAACTATCTCCACTTAGTAAGGTCTTGGATAAAGCAAAGCATACCGCAAATAAAATAATAACCAATACATCTGTAACTACCGTAACCCCAATAGCTGTTTGTGTAAAGGGACCTTTTGCTCTTAATTCGTTTATCACTGCAATTGCAGATGAGGGAGATCTTGCAACAAAAATTGTTGCCATTAACATCGCCACACCTAATCTTGCAGAGAAACTCATATCCTGCATAAAAGGAATAAATTCGCTCATGAATAAAACACCTGTTGTTCCTAATAAAAAGGTAACAACTAACTGACCTAATGTATTCCAAATTATACTTTTAAACTGCCCACGTATCTCCTTTAAATAAAGCTCTGAACCAGCTGCAAAAGCAATAAAGGCTAATGAAATCTCATTTAAAAAAATTAAGTTTTTTGAATTTTCACTTGGAATTAAATCAAACACAAATGGTCCAGCTATAATTCCAGCTAACAATAACCCCGTAATTAAAGGGAATTTAATTTTTGCGAAAAATTTAGAAATATGATTTGCAGATAAAGCTATCACCAAAAAACCTCCCAATGCTACTATTAACTCTTTATCCAATTTCTTATCCTTTTTTCCACTCTGTAGTTACTAAGTCAACTAATGTGGTATAATAATCTTTATTATTTACTTTACTTTTCAAATAAGCATAAAACGCCATTGCTTGAATATTCTCTATTCTAAACGGAGTCAATTCAAATTTCTCCAGATCTTTTTCTAACCCTTTAAATCCTCCATTATTGATTGAGGAATTAATAACGTTTAAAAAGACATTAAGGTTTTTATAATTCGGGTTTAATTTCACTACATCTTTAATAATTCTTCTTAGAGCACGTATCCTATTTAAAACCAAATCGATCTTCCCAGTCTCATAAAAGCACAACATTTCAATTAACTGAAATTTCACTCGCCACTCTAATCCTTTCTTTTTTTGCAACCATTGAGCAGAGTGTTTAATGGAATTTATAACTCCTATTCCTCTAGAATGCTCACCTGACGCAAAAAAAGATGTAATTAAGTTTAGCTTACGATCAAGATCAAACAACACGTTGTTTTCAAAGTCAGTTCCACTTTCATGAATTAATAATCGTTGAATTCCTGCTTTAATATTGCCGCCGTAAAACTCACAAGCCCAATTTAGTAATTCAATCTTACAAGCTAATTCTGCTTTCTTACTCTTAATCAGATTACCTCTTTCAAGGTTAACTTCTTTTAAAACCACTTTAGCCTCTTTTATTTTTTTAAGTCGGTAAAGTGCGTGTGCATAAAAGTAAACAAGTTCCCAATATTCAAAACAGTAAATACTATGATCTTCCTTTTTTTGCAATTTTTTCAATCTAGTTTTCAAAAAGACTTCAACCCCATGATAATCTTTAGATACTAGAGAGCTAGATCGAATAATTTTAGTGATATAATTTAAATTTTTAATGGAATAAAAATCTTTCTTCTTCAATTCCATTCCTTCAGTTACGTCTTTAATTATCGCATCAATATTAACCTCTTTTAATTGTAATTTATATTGTTCAATTTTCCTTTTAATAATGCTCAAAGCTAATTTTAAACGTTGCTCTTTTTCAGCTTCATTCTTATTATGAACATAGGATTTATAGATATCATTAAATTTTTCTGCACCTAAATAATCCTCCCAATTCTCTAACCATAACATGTAAATTTTAGATTTTAGTAAAGCATTATTCTTTTTAAATTCACTTTGATGTGCTCTTTTTAAATATTGCCACCCCGGTTCAAATGCTCCTCTCTCAAACAAATATCTGGATAAATTCAGCAAACCTTCTGAAGTGTAGTGCGTCGAGCCTTTACTGTCGTTTATTTCTTTTACCGAGATAAACTCAATCAAATGTCCCAGTAAACGTTTTCTTAAAGCATGATATGCTTCTTTTTCATTTATGCCACCATAAAGAACTTTAAAAGCCTCTTCCTGTGAAAGTTTACGCAATTCTGTTAATCGATTAAACAAATCTAAATCTTTACGATTCGATCGAACTCTAAACCTGTTCACAAAATGTTCAAATCCTTTTTTCTCCTCCTCATTAAAAGACTGAACAATAAAATGAAGTTTATCCATGGAAATTTAACTTTAAGTCGCGCGCTAAATTAATAAAAGAAGAAGCACTTTAGAGGAATACTAATTATGATTTTCAACAATTTTATTAACCGTTTATAACTTTGAAACTGGATTTTAAGATTGAAATTACGTATCTTTGCACCGCTTTTTATACCTAACTGAGGATGAAATATTTAAGGGAAATGATATGGCAGTAGCTAAACTTATTATAAAAAGAAGTGTATTCAGTTTTATATCCATTTATATGTGGGGCATCATGCCTGGAAGAACACAACGCTGGATAAGCAGAACTTACGCTGACCTTTACAATAAAGATTGGTCAAAAAAATTAATTAAACCTTATTGCAAGGTACATTACTCCGATCCAAATTACATTGATCAATTTTCACCGGCAAGCGGAGCAGATAGCTACAAAAACTTTCAAGATTTTTTTACGCGCTTATGGAAAGTTCCCCCTGCAATAAATAGTGAACAAGTTTGGGCATGTGAAGGTTTACTGTGCCAATATGGTAAAATTGATGAATTAGACTTAGTAAGAGTTAAAGGTCAAACAAGACATTTAAGAACTATTTTCGGTGAGATTAGAGATGAAATTCCAACAGATTATTTTTTCTCTAATGTATTTTTGCACAATAATAATTATCACAGAATTCACGCTCCCGTTAACGGAACAATTTCTAGAATCGAGCACATCCCTGGTGATCTAGTACTCCTAAGACCTTGGGCGTATAAAAACCCTTCTCTTCCAGCTTTAAGGAATGAGAGAATAAACGTAGACATCGTTGATAAACAAGGTCGAACTTGGTATTTATCAATAGTTGGAGGACCTGGTGTTGGAGCAATAGTTTTAGGTGGCGATACAACAATTGGTTCGTTTGTTGGAATTGGTAATGAAATCGCTACATTCTTATTGGGTTCGACTTGTTGTATTGCATCCCCAGAACCAATTACTAAGAATAAAACTGGTGATCAGGTTTATATGGGACATCCATTACAATAATCTCTAAATGGAGTTTATATTTTTTTCACTCTTTTTACTTTCAATTGGTATTGGATTTGGGATAATATCTTCTACTCCACTTGGTCCAATTAATCTGTTGGTTGCTGAAAATTACTTGAGTGAAAAAAAAATAAAAATTGTACCTTTTCTTACTGGAGTGATTCTAATAGATTCTATTTTTGGTTACATAACATTTTTGGGGGTCGATAAATTTTTAAGTAAATATAATTTACTAGGCACCGGGATCGGGATTCTTGGAGGTCTATGTATCTTAGCTTTAGGTGGACTTGGAGTTTACCAGCAATTAAATAAAAAAGGAGATTCTAAAAAGAAAGAAGTTGAGATTAAAAAAAACATCTTTTTAAAGTCGTCTGCCGCAAGTTTTAGTAAAGGTTTTATTCTTTGTGGAAGCAATCCTGGTTTTATTGCTTTTTGGGGTTGGGTTGCCTTTAACGCTAAGAATTGGACCAATGATGCTTTCCCTCAATTCGAAATAAACATTTATAACTTAATCTTATTTCCAATCGGTATTATTATCGGAGATTTTGTGTGGTTTGGCTTTTTTAGCTACCTACTCAAAAAAGGAGCTGAAAAATATAGTGCTGGAATTTTGGACAATATTAGATCGATAATTTCCTGGGTATTAATATTACTAGGCCTCTACACCATTTACGCTTCCTTTTAATTAGCGAATAGGAGTTACTTGGAATCCATTTTCTCTTAACAAATTGATTAATCCTTTATCCCCACCTAAGTGTGCTGCACCAACACAAAACAAAACCGATTGATCACGCATCAAATAAGGCATCTTTTTTATCATCTTAAGGTTTCTGTCCGAATTCATTCTTTCCTTGTCAAAAACTCCTTCAGATGCGCTGTTGGAAACAATGCTATACAATGAATCGATATCTTGTCTTAAATAAATTTCCTTTAATAAATCTAATTCTTTTTTTACGCTATCCGGATTATTTATCACAGCAAGCAACTCTTTTTTTTGATCTTCCATTGGGGTTTGTGAAAATAAAACAACCTGCTGTCTTATGCTTTCTAAAGACAAAAGAGGCTTACCTAATGCTTTAAAATCGTTTTGAAGTAATACATCTATCGCATTTGTTGTGTCTTTTTTAAAAAAAGACATTAATGCAAAAGATGACAAACCTATTGGGATAAAATTATCCACTATCAATTCTTCCATTTCAAGATTATCCGAAAAATAATCAAAAATTCGTTTTGCATCTTTTTTAGAAAATAAATCATTTACTTTATCACCCTTACCTGCCATTAAACTATATGAAAAGTAAGCCATCGAATCTGGAGATATAATAATTTCAAAACAGCCAGCATCTACTTTAAATTTGATTTCATGAAGTTTCTTATTTGCGTTAACCAATGCCTTTTGAGGGAAATGAATTGAGCCATATAAGTATGAAGTATCCTTCATGCCCTCTTTTGTGACCTCCCATAAAAGTGAAGTGTTTTGAGACAATACTCCTTGATGAACAAACAATAGCAGTAAAAAAAATCTCATATCACTTAACTCTTTTCATGTTTTGTTTACTGTAAAAAATCGCATCTAAGCTTTGATGTACATCCAATTTCTCTATTGTCATTATTGTCTTTTTCCCTTTCTCCTCCATCGGAATTATTTCCATTTTAGTAGCTATTTTAACGCCATCCATTATTTTAATCATAGAAGCTTTTAATACATTTACTAATTGATTATCCTCATCATAACTTTCATTTCTTAAAGTAAGAAAATCTACTTTATCAATAAATAAAATGATTTTTCCCCAAATCACATCAGTCCCTTCATTTGGAATTAATTCTATTTGGTAACAGGATAGGTTATCTATCATAGTATCTTTTTTCAGAAAATATTTAAAATCATCCACTTTATTAGATTCTCGAACTAAATCATCATTCGTTAAATCTGTACCCATCCAACTCTGACTCATTAATGCTGGCGGTAATTTTGTTATTCTATTAAACTTGGGAATGTAACCCCAAACTTGTTTTTGATTTTTTAAGAAAACACTCCCTTTATCTCTAGCAGGACCAGTTATTAAAACCATACTATAATCGGTACCTAACGTCCAAGATTTTAATTTCATTTCTCGAGACCATTTAGGACGAATTATTTCTATGGTCATTTCTGTATAAACTTGATTTCCTCCTCTTATTTTTTCTTCCGATTTCTTAATTATTTCTTTAGCTGTTAATGCTTGTCCAAAAACAACAGAAGTCGATAAAAAAAGAAGGCTGATAAATAAACTTTTTAAATAAATCATAACTCAATATTTATTTGAAGTAAAAATCGCCTATAATTTTGATTTTTCAAATAACTTTGTGATAAAGAAGCAAAATACCTTTTGAAGGTAATTAAATACGATAAAACAAATAGCTATGAATTTAAAATCAATAACTCAAGAGGTTTGCACTATATCAAAAGAAGTAGGGATTTTCATTTTAGAGGAATGTAAGAAATTCAATGTTTCCGAAATAGAAATTAAAAGTCAAAATTCTTTGGTGACTTATGTAGATAAAACTGCTGAGAAAATGATTGTTAATTTCTTAGGTAAATTGATTCCCGAGTCAGGATTTATTGCAGAAGAAGGTACTTCCGTAAAAAAAGGGGACGTATATAATTGGGTTATCGATCCATTAGACGGAACAACCAATTTTATTCATGCTATTCCATGCTATTGCGTAAGTATTGGTTTATTAAAAAATGATGAATTAATTGTTGGGGTTATATACGAACCCAATCGTGACGAAATGTTTTACGCCTGGAAGAATGGTGGAGCATACCTTAACGAGAATTCCATTTCAGTGAGTAAAACCAATAAATTATCAGACTCACTTTTAGCAACTGGTTTTCCTTATTATGACTACCGAAGGTTAGAAGCCTATATGGATATCTTACAATGGTTAATGCATAACTCAAGAGGCGTCAGAAGAATAGGTTCTGCAGCAATCGATTTAGCTTATGTTGCCTGCGGAAGATTTGAAGCTTTTTACGAATACAGTTTAAATCCATGGGATGTTGCAGCGGGAGCTTTAATTGTTAAAGAAGCAGGTGGTTCAGTAACCGATTTTCAAGGAGGTAAAAACTACCTTTTTGGCAGCGAAATTATCGCGTCAAATAAATACATGGAAGCTGAATTATTAGATAAAATAAAAGGATCGTTTTAAATACGAAAAGAAGAAGAAGATTTTTCTTATTACTATGCAAGAACTTTTTCACCTACTTTTTCGAAATGCTTCTCTAGCGACTTTGGCGTGAACTTCATGTTTGAGGTAGCCATAATGTATAAAAATTGATTCAGATAATTGGCCCATTCAAAATCTAGAATATCTATTCTATTTTGCATAAGTTCATCTACTCTTTTTTGAACTTTTATATTCTCCCTTCCTACCTGAATAAAGTCTAACCAAAAAAAACGATAATCAAACATCGCCTTAGCGTGCGCTTTCATCAACTTTATCAACCGTGCTTCATTTAAATTACTGGTTATGTAGAGCTGAATAAACTTTTCTTCAATAGCCATCAAATCATCAAACACACCACATAAAACATCACCTCTAGTTTTAAAGTGATAATTCAAATTACCTGAACTGATGTTAAGCCCCATTGCAATTTGCCTAATAGTCACGTTACTTAATCCATCTTGATTAAATAATCTCCTAGACTCATCTAATATTAACTTTTTCCTCATAGGTTTGTTAATAAGTAAATTTAGTAAACTTGTCCTAAATATAAAAATAAACTAAATTGTAAAAAACGAAGATTATGCGTGTTCTTGTAGTCGCAATTGTGTTTCTTTTAGCTTTATTTCAAAGCCTTTTGGGTTAATTTACTTTAAAGTAATATTTTCCATATGTATTTGAATAATCTATTCTTTAAATACATGTACTTATTATAAACTAAATAGTCTATTTTATCTATCTTATTATATGATATTTAATTTTTGATTAAATAAAATTAATTAGCATCTAACGCCGGTAATTAAGAGAAATTAAAAGCGCCAAAAGGCTTTATTAGAAATAAATTTTAAAGAGAATATTTGATTTGAAACTTTAATCACATGCTTCAATGCATAAAGAAAATAGGACAAAATAAAAGAAGCCATAGAGAGGCTTCAAAAACTTCAGCTACATTATTATCATAATAATATATAACCTAATTACTTGCCGAATAATAATAATAATAATAATAATTAGGGAATCAGAATACTTTTTAAAAAAATAATTATCGTTACAATGAGTGGAGTATGAACTCCGAGCGAATTGGGCATTAAAAATATCACAAAATAATTGGCTCTTATGAATAATTGTAAGACTTAATCTTAGGATATTCTTCCCCAAGTAATTTTACCACCAGAAGTACGCTCTAATATCTCGTAAATAATTTGATTCTTAGGATCAATCAAATAAGGGTCAGCTTCAAGTATCTCTATGGCTTTTGCGCGGGCAAAACTTACAATTTTTCCGTCCTGAACGATATTCGCTATTTTCATCTCCATTAAACCACTCTGCTGGGTACCTTCAATATTTCCAGGACCTCTCAATTTCATATCAACTTCACTAAGTTCAAACCCATCATTCGTTCTAACCATTGTTTCCATTCGGGTTTTACTCTCCTTACTTAGCTTATATCCTGTCATCAACATACAAAATGATTGTTCACCACCTCTTCCCACTCTCCCTCTTAATTGATGTAATTGACTTAATCCAAACCGCTCTGCACTCTCAATTACCATTACAGATGCATTTGGCACATTAACTCCAACTTCAATTACAGTAGTAGCTACCATAATTTGAGTTTTTCCTTCAGCAAACTGTCTCATCTCAAAATCTTTATCAGCAGGCTTCATTCGTCCATGTACAATACTTAACTGATAAGTTGGTTTAGGAAAATACCTTGTCACACTTTCATAACCATCCATTAAATCTTTATAATCCATATTTTCGGATTCCTCAATTAATGGATAAACAACATAAACTTGCCTACCTAAATCAATTTGCTGCTTCATAAAGCTTAGTACTCTAATACGCTGACTATCTTTAAAATGTCTCGTAACAATTGGTTTTCTCCCGGGAGGAAGTTCATCAATCACAGAGGTATCCAAATCGCCATATAAAGTCATTGCTAAAGTTCGAGGAATTGGTGTAGCTGTCATTACCAAAATATGAGGAGGTGTTGTATTTTTTTTCCACAATTTAGAGCGTTGTGCTACTCCAAATCGATGCTGTTCATCAATTACAGCTAATGCTAAGTTTTTAAACTTCACCTTATCCTCAATCAAGGCATGCGTTCCAATCAGAATTTTAAGTTCACCTGTTTCTAATTTCTCATGAATTTCTCTCCTTTCCTTAGTTTTGGAAGATCCAGTAAGTAACTTAACCTCTATACCTAAAGGAGTAACTAATTCTTGGATTCCAATATGATGTTGCTGAGCTAAAATTTCGGTAGGCGCCATCAAGCAAGTCTGAAAACCATTGTCAATTGCTAACAGCATCGACATAAGCGCTACCAGAGTCTTGCCACTTCCAACATCCCCTTGAATTAATCGGTTCATATGATAGCCAGAGGCAACATCTTTTCTTACATCTTTTATTACACGCTTTTGAGCCCCTGTTAAATCGAAGGGAAGTACGTCATTATATAATTTATTAAAACTTGCCCCAACCTCTTTAAATACAGCACCTCTAAATTTCTTTTTATTAGCAACTTTAGATTTTAATATTCTCATTTGAACATAAAACAATTCGTCAAATTTCAAACGACCTTTTGCTTTGTTTATGATCTCATGATTTTCTGGCTGATGCATTTCAAGGAAAGCACGATCGCGAGACATTAGTTTATAGGCTTGAATTAAATAATCAGGCAATGATTCCTCAACCTTACCTTTAACCTCATCTAATAAATTATCCATCAACTTACCAATTCCTTTTGAATCAAGGTATCTGGCTTTTAATTTTTCTGTCGAAGGATATACGGCTTGTAATCCTTTTTGTCCTTTTTTATTCCATTCTACAAAAGGTATTATCTCAGGATGGGAAACATTAAATCGACTATTAAACAAGGTTGGCTTACCAAAAACTACATATTCTAATCCTGGTTTTAAGGTTGGTTTAACATACTTTATTCCTTTAAACCAAATCAATTCAATCAAGCCTGTATCATCACGCAATCGCGCAACTAGTCTTGATTTTTTTCCACCGCCTATTTCTTCAATATTCACCAATTTACCTCTGATTTGAATATTTTGAATTTCAGGGTGTAAGTCTCCAATTTTGTAAAACTGAGACCTATCAGCATATCTAATGGGATAGTGTTCAATCAAATTCAACCATGTATAAATGCCTAATTCTTTTTTAAGAAGTTCAGCCTTTGCAGGTCCAACTCCCTTTAAAAATTCAATTGGTGTATTTAATATGGAATCTTTGATAATTGTAACTTAAGAAGTTTCTATTGAATTTCTTCAGCAATTGCTGAATATATTACCTCCTGAATATCGGTTCGAATATTCATTCTTATTATTTTTTTATTCTCTGCATCGGGGTAAACTCTATTTGATAAAAAAACATATACGATTTCCTTATCGGGATCAGCCCAAACGAGTGTCCCTGTAAAACCAGAATGCCCAAAACTTTGATCACTAACACATCCACAAGTAGGCCCGTGACCGTCAGGAGAAGGCTTATCAAATCCAGCACCTCTCCGATTTTCTTCATTCGGGAACTGAATTCTTGTAAAATCAGCAACTACTCCACTATCAATGAATCGTTCACCTCCATATTCACCATTATTCAAATACATTTGAAACATTTTCGCCAAATCATTTGCACTGGAAAACAAACCAGCATGCCCTGCAACCCCGCCCAACATAGCAGCTCCAGGATCATGAACGGTTCCATGAACTAACTTTTTACGAAAGTGCATATCGTTTTCTGTAGGAGCAATTCTTGATTTATCAAACTTTCTTAATGGATTATATGTTAGCGTAGTTGCTCCCAATGGCTTATAAAACAAAGAGTCTGAAAGAACATCAAGTGTTTTTCCTGTATGTTTTTCAATAATATCTTTATAAAAATAATAACCTAAATCACTGTATCTATAATCGTGCTTTTTATGAATCCCATGCGTTGTAATCCATTTCTGAATAGAATCTTTATACTCTCCCCTAGTGTATAACCCATCAGTCACTTTACTTGGGAATTCGACAGACTGAGTGTGGCTGTATGCATCAAAGTTCAACCTACCTCGATTCATTGTCTTTTTATAAAACGGAATCCAGGAGACTAGCCCAGCATTGTGCGCTAGCATTCTCCTTAAATTCATATTAATATAAGATGTCGAATCAACATACTCCAAATAGTCACATAAGTTATAATCTAGATTCACACCTCCAATCTCAACCAACTTCATCAAATTTGGCACCGATGCAGTTACTTTTGTAATTGATGCTAAATCATAAATATCGTCTTTCTTAACTGCTTTTTTCTTTTCATACGTGTGATGTCCAAATGATTTATTGTAAATCACATTACCTCGTCGGGCAACAAATACCTGGCATCCCGGAAAAGCTTTTTCTTCAATACCTTTTAAAACGATCGAATCAATTTTCTGCAAATCAACTGGATTAAATCCTTCCTCAATTGGAATTGAATACTTTAATCTGTTTTTTTTTGTATTAATTCCATCTCCAGCTTTAAATTGATCTGAAGCTGTAATCGGCAATTTACCTTTAGAGTCTATTCCACCAAAAATCAATTGCGCTGTATACTCTTGAGATAGCAATGCATTTTCATAAGCCATAATCACACCGTCAGCTTTGCCTATTTCAGGATATACTCCTAATGAATATGGATTAGCAAACACACTAACAATTGTTGGATGCAGCGTTGTAATATTATTTAAGACATTAATCATTTGTTTAGTTATTCCAAACTTTTTACGAGGAGAACGACTACCTCCATGTATACCAACTAGTGTTAAATTGTAAGGCTTTAAATCATTAATCAATTTAGCAACTTCTTCTTTTGAAGCTTTTTCCGAAATTGTAAAATGCTTTATTGTTGCATAATTAGAAAGCATTTTTTGAAAAGGAGACTCCTTTGTAACGCCAATACTTACACTTGCTAGTTTTAATTTAGAGAGCCCTTTTAATGGAATTTTATCACCTTCATTTTTCAATAATGTCACAGAACTCTCCACTAATTTCCTTCTAATTAATTGTGCTTCGGAAGAATTTAACTGCTCAATTAAACTATCTGTACATAATGGCATAAATTCATCCAAACCAATCCATTTCTTTAACTGAATTACCTTTTTGACTCTCGAGGTTATTTCAACCTCTGTAATCGTTCCTTTTCTTACTGCTTTAACAATGTAATCAATTGCCTTTCCTACATCTTGAGAAAACAACAAAATATCGTTCCCTGCCAATAACGCTAGTAAATCAACCTCTCCAGTTTCATAATACTTACTTACACCATGCATGTTTAATGCATCAGTAAAAGCCAACCCTTGAAACTTTAATGAATCTTTTAATAAGCCTTGTACAATTTTAGGAGATAATGTTGACGCTCTATTTTTAGTGTTATCCAAAGAAGGAATATATAAATGAGCAACCATTACACTACCCATACCGCTATCAATCAATGCTTTAAAAGGATACAATTCAATATCCTGAATTCGCTCTGCTGAATGCTTAATTACAGGTAATCCTAAATGAGAATCAACATCTGTATCTCCATGACCAGGGAAATGCTTAGCACAAGCTAGCACTCGATTATCCTGCATTCCTTTCATATACGCCTGAGATAAACGGGTTACATTCTCTTTTACCTCACCAAATGATCTTGAATTAATTACTGGATTGTTTGGATTTACGTTAATATCAACTACCGGTGCAAAGTTAACATGGACTCCCGTTAAAGAACATTGCTTAGCAATTTCAACTCCCATATCGTAAACCAAGGATTCGTCTTGAATTGCTCCTAATAACATTTGACGCGGAAATCTAATTACCGAATCTAATCGCATTCTCACACCCCATTCCCCATCAATAGAAGTTAATAATGGAACTTTAGACCTCGCCATTAATCTATTGTGAGTATTCACCTGGCTAACCGGTCCACCCTGCATGTAGATTAATCCACCTATACCGAAATCATCAACCAATTTTTCAATTTTCATTAATTCTGCTTCTCCATTTTTTGTGTAAACAGGATACATGATTAACTGTGCAATCTTTTGTTCTAACGTTAATAAACTTAAAATTGAATCAACCCACGGATCATCAATTTTTATAAAATCAGGAACTTTAACCTTTTTTACTGGCTCAATTGGTTCATTATCAACAAACGAACCTAATCCAATTGCAATAAATGCTAAAATTAAAAGAGAATATATTTTTTGCATAATAATGTGTGCTACTTGATTATTAAAAATATCAATTGACTTAATACAAAATCAGTTCCAAATCAAAAATGTATTCACAAATTATCGTTAACGAAGACTGAGTTAATTCTTAACGCAATCAGTGGCATTGTTACGCCCTTTTTTATGACGTCGTTTACACCCTGGTTTTTTAGTCATAAAGTACCGAATGTTGAAATATGCATCAGTTCCATAAAAATCAGCTACACCAAACATACTTAAGAGCTTGTCTGTACCAAATGTTAAGTAACCAAGTCTAATGGCTAAGCCCATTCTAAAATCTTGATAATTATAAGCCGATGCAACTAAGGATCCTTCAAGCCACTTTCTTTGATACCTTCCAGACATTGCTATAACGTGCGGTCTTTTAACACCAAATACATTTCTTCTGAAGAAGCCGTGCATGTATTGTCCGCTTATAAAGAAGTTGTTTTCTAAATTATAGTCTACTTGAATGTTTAACGCCGCTGGTGTTAACATTCTGAATTCATCTGTTTTGGTTGTATTTGTTAAATTATCAGTCGCAAAATTTCCGAATTGTTCAAACGTTAATGAATTTGCATCCAAGGCTACTTGGGTTGGATCAGTCTCAATATCAATTCGTGCTGCGCGCTTGTTAAAGTTAATAAACCCCAAATCAATAATCGCAGCAGCAATTTTCAACTTATAATCATAGTTTTCGCAAGCCGAAGACTTCGAGAATGGTTCGTAATGGGTTATATTGTGCAGCGTTTTTTTGTAAACATACCCTAAATCAACTGCAAACCCACTTCCCGCTGAAAGTTTTCCTGAATCACCAACTCCATAAGCAACGGAACCATCGAATTTAAAGAAGTCTGTTATTGAGGGGTCTGAAACATTAAATTCTAATTCATCTACCTTAACGCCTGCCCCAGTTATACCAATTAAGTATTTTGCCGTAATTCCTAAAGCCATAGATTTATGAGCAAAATGATAAAACATATTAGAGTACGAAAAGCTTATATCTGTAAAAGCAGTTTGATTCATAAACATCTTCTTAGTATTTAAAGTTTCACCATAGTAATCTTCAAATCGACCTGTACCATCTTTTATTAATTTACCAACAGAAGTTGAAACTCGTCGAAAATCAAAATAGGTTCGTGTTCTGACTCCAAAAGCGAAACCATGTTCTTTATATTGAAAAGCGCCCGAAATTAGTTGAACATCAGTATCTTGAAACCCCTGCTTTAATTTTCCATTTGTATTAAACTGAAAATCGGGCCATAGCTCCCCTAAAACAATATTTTTCATGAAACTAAATTGAGTTCCTTTTTGAAATAAGTAGTCATTATAAACAAACACCCCAGCTCCTATTAAATTAAAATCGAAGTAGGTTTTGTTATCTAGCGTATTGGTTGGATTATGAAGGAAAGTTTTTGTTGGAGCATAATTGGAATGTGCTATTCCATATTCATCCTGAGAAATACCCAATTGAAAAGATAAAACAAACACTAAAACCACGCAAACTCTAAACACTGCGTAAAATTATAAAATGAAAATTAATTACAACGACCGTTAAACACATAATTACTAACAATAATCTTTCCAAAATAGTTCAACTAAACAAAAGCCTTTTTCACCTTTTAACACATTAAAACTTTAAAGAAATATGGAGTGTATTTTAGATTAAAAAAAGCGCGTTCAAAACGCGCTTTTTTTTGCTTTATATATAAATTTCACCTTTTAGGAATAACACACCTCGACCTAAAATCTTAACCCGATCACCAATTAATTCGCAAGACAACGCCCCTCCACGTTTAGAAACTTGTTTTGCTGTCAAAATAGACTTCCCTAAAATAGTCGACCAATATGGTGTTAATTTAGTATGCGCACTTCCTGTAACAGGGTCTTCATCAATTCCCGCAGCCGGAGCGAAAAACCTAGAAACAAAATCAAACTTTTCACCTTGAGCTGTAACTATTAAACCCCTAGATTTGATTTTTTTCAACTCTGAAAAATTTGGTTTTAAATCTAGAATCTCTTGCTCATTATTAAAAACGAAAAGATAATCTTCGGCACATTTATGCGCGGACTTTATTCCTTCACCAATAAAACTAGCCCATTCAGGAACATCTATTTCTACTGATAAAGTTATTGGAAAGTCCAACGTAAACTCAGCACTGTTAGCCTCTACTAACAACGCACCCTTTTTACACTTAAATCGAATCAACCCACCCTCTACTTCATCTCTATGCTTAATAACAAACGCAGTAGCAAGTGTAGCATGCCCACAAAGTTCAACCTCAACAGTTGGTGTAAACCAACGAATATAAAAACCGTCACCCTCTGGAATATAAAAGGCGGTTTCTGATAAATTATTCTCAGCTGCAATATTTTGCATTAAATTATCCGGCAACCATTCTTTTAAAGGAACAACCATAGCAGGGTTCCCTTTAAACAGCTCAGATGTAAAAGCATCAATTTGATAGATTTCTAATCTCATGATTCAAAAATAAAAAACTTGGTGACCATAACATTAAATTGTAATTAAAAACAAAATTAAGTCATGAAAAAATATATTCCATCAAAAACTTGTACCAAAAAAAACCAATCCTTTAGAGGATTGGTTTAAGTAAGCTTAAGAAAAACGACAATATTTCACATAATCAGAATTCGATTTTTTTTAAAAAGGATTAGTAGCAATAACAGTTACTTCTGTAATCATTCCTCTATTGTCCATTTCCAACGTTGAAACAATCGTATCAGAAATCTCTTTTGGTGATAATTTATTTGATTCTAGTGTTCTTTCCTCTCTATTAGCCTGTCCAAATGCAGTTGGAACTTCTGAAGGGTTAATTTGAATAACTCTAACGTTGAACGGACGAAGCTCTGCTTGCCAACATTGTGTTAATCCAGTTAATGCGAATTTACTTGAGGCATAAATACTTCCTTGAGGAAAACCTTTAGAAGCCGCAGTTGAAGCAATATTGATAATATTTCCAGACTTTTGAGATTTAAATAATTTAGCCGCATATTTTGCCATTGCAGTAGCTCCAAATACATTCGTATTATAAACCTCCTTCATTTTGTTAATATCTAGCTCAGCAATTAAACCCCACTCAGCATAACCTGCGTTATTGATCAAAACATCCAATCTACCCCAACGTTCTCTTGCAAAATCAACTGTAGCTTTAGCCTCTTCTTCAATACTTACATCAGCATGAAACGCTACACAACCTAATTCCAAAGCAACATTCGTTAACTTATCTTTATCCCTTCCAGTTATAATAAGCTCAGCTCCTTTTAAAATTAAATCCTTAGCAGTTTGTTTCCCTAAACCAGAGCTTCCTCCAGTAAGAATTATTTTACTTCCTTTTAAATCCATTATTTAATCTCTAATGCGTTATCAACCTTTTGTTTTTGTAAAGCTATTTTTAAAACTTCATCTGCATTTTTAACATAATGAAACCTGAGTCCTTTTAAATAATCAGGACCAATTTTCTCTACATCATGCTTATTTTCAACACTAACAATAATGTCTTTAATCTCGGCTCTTTTTGCAGCCAATATCTTCTCTTTAATTCCACCAACCGGTAAAACCTTACCTCTTAATGTGATCTCACCAGTCATTGCTGTACGAGCTTTAACTTTTCTTTGCGTAAATGCACTCGCCAAAGCAGTTAACATGGTAATACCAGCAGATGGACCATCTTTAGGGGTTGCTCCTTCAGGAACATGAACGTGTACATTCCATTTATCAAACACGTCTGGATTAATATCATAGTCTGCTGCATGAGATCTTAGATATTCCATCGCCAACGTAGTTGACTCTTTCATGACATTTCCTAAATTTCCAGTAACTGTAAATTTTCCTTTTCCTTTACTCAATGAAACCTCAATAAATAAAATATCGCCTCCAACAGCAGTCCAAGCTAAACCTGTTACAACACCTGCGAACTCATTACCTTGATATTTATCACGATCTCTTGAAGGACCTAAAATTGTTATTAAGTTAGATTCTGAAATTTTAGAATCCTTAGGCTCTTCCATCGCAATAGCTTTAGCGTATGAGCGAACAACTTTAGCTATTTTCTTCTCCAATGAACGAACTCCACTTTCACGTGTATACCCTTCAACCAATTTAGTCAAAATCTTTTTCCCAAACTTCATATGACTCTTAGTTAAACCATGTGCTTCAAGTTGCTTTGGAACTAAATGCCTTTTAGCTATTTCAACTTTTTCTTCAATAGTATAACCAGTAACCTCAATAATCTCTAAACGATCTCTTAGAGCGGGTTGAATTGTGTTTAAAGAGTTACAGGTAGCGATAAACATCACCTTACTTAAATCAAAATCTTGCTCTACGAAATTATCATAAAAAGCATCGTTTTGTTCTGGGTCTAAAGTTTCCAAAAGCGCAGAGGAGGGATCACCTTGGGCATCTCTTGCTATTTTATCAAGTTCATCCAAAATAAATACTGGGTTTGCACTATTAACTTTTTTAATATTTTGAATTATCCGACCAGGCATTGCTCCTATATATGTTTTTCTATGTCCTCTAATTTCAGCTTCATCACGAAGACCACCTAAAGACATTCTTATATACTTACGACCAATTGCTTCTGCTATACTTTTCCCTAAAGACGTTTTCCCAACACCAGGAGGGCCATATAAACAAAGAATTGGAGCTTTCATATCTTTCTTTAATTTCAATACAGCTAAATGCTCTAAGATTCGATCTTTTACCTCATCTAAACCGTAATGATCTCTATTCAGAATTTTTTGAGCACGCTTTAAATCAAATATATCCTCCGTATATTCATTCCAAGGTAAATCAACTAATAACTCTAGATAATTTAAATAAACTGAATACTCAGCAGCTTGAGGATTAATGCGTTGTAACTTCTCTAATTCCTTAAAAAAATGCTTCTCAACTTTTTCGTTCCACTTCTTATTTCCAGCCTTCTTTTTTAATTCATTTATTTCTTGATCAGTTGCACTTCCGCCCAATTCCTCTTGAATTGTTTTTAATTGCTGATTTAAAAAATACTCTTTTTGTTGTTGGTCAAGATCAACCTTTACTTTGGATTGAATTTGATTTTTAATTTCCAACATTTGCATCTCCTTCGATAACAACTCTAGCACTTTTGTTGCTCGAATTTTCAAATCATTCTCCTCAACCAATTTTTGTTTTTGCCCCATGGTTAAGGTCATGTTACTCGCAATGAAATTGATTAAAAAAGATTCACTTTCGATATTTTTAATCGCAAAAGAAGCATCCGAAGGAATATTCGGAGAATCTTTTATAATTTTTAAGGATAAATCTTTAAGTGAAGAAACTAAGGCTTTAAACTCTTTATTTTTTGGCTTTGGTTTTTTATCCGATAGCTTTTCGATTTTCCCAACAAAGTAAGGATCATCTGTTAGAACGTTTGTTATTTGACAACGTTTTTTTCCTTGGATAATTACCGTAGTATTTCCATCAGGCATTCTTAATATTTTCAAAATATGACCAACCGTTCCAATTAAATTAATATCAGTTGGACCAGGATCTTCTTGCTCTATATTTTTTTGAGACACAACCGCTATATTCTTTGTGCCTTTGTAAGCGTCCTGCACTAACTTAATAGACTTGTCTCGACCTACTGTGATAGGAATAACAACTCCAGGAAATAAAACTGTATTTCTTAATGTCAAAATGGGTAATTCTTCTGGAATAGATGCGTCAACTAAATCTTCATCTTCTTCCGAAGTAATTAATGGGATAAGTTCTGCGTCATCTTCTATAATATCTCTCAAAATCAAATTTTGAAAATCAAATACACTTTGCATAATTTATATTTTACGTCAATATGACTGCCCGAAATCCTTTTTTGTCATTTAAACCAAAAACACGAGCAGAAATCAACCGATTTGTAATCCTTCTTCAGTTGTTTCAATGGCTATGCCATTACCAAATTTTGTCAGATTGACATTTAACTAATATTTAAATATGAGAACTAAATTACTCAAGGTCTAAAAAGACTAAAAATCAATTTCTTGAATACTTTTAAGTATTCCAAAATCGAAATCCGTAAGCTGCTCGTTAGCCATTTTAGCAATGTTTTGATTCACCGCCCATGCCTTATTTAAATTATAGGCTTCAGTTGCACTCCATGAAAAAGAAGGAATTTTCTTCGCTGGAAACCCTACCCCAAAAACATTAGAATTGACGCCAATTACACTTGCTGTATTTAACATTGTATTAATGCCAGTTTTGGAGAAATCACCAATACAACATCCAATAAACTGTTCTCCTGACAACTCAAAACTCTTCTTTTCATAATCCCAAACTTTGGCTTCCGAAAACGTGTTTTTCAAATTTGAACAGTTCGTGTCAGCACCTAAATTCACCCACTCTCCAATGATTGAATTCCCTAAATAACCATCGTGCGATTTATTAGAGTAACCTTGAAAAATTGAATTCTTTACTTCTCCACCTACTCTGCACTTTGGACCAATTGATGTCGGACCATATATTTTACTTCCTAATTTAATTTTTGAATCATCTAAAACTGAAAATCCACCGCGGATAGAACACCCTTCCATAACTTCTACAGAATTCCCGATATAAATGCTTCCAATCTGAGTGTTTAATGTACAGGCTTCAACATAAGCTCCCTTTTCAATGAATATTCGATCAACAGATCCTATGAGAGTATTTGTGGAGGATAAGGGTTGACTTATTCTTCCTTTAGTTATTAAATCAAAATCATTTTCAATCTCTACACCATTTACTTTATATAAATCCCACCAATTCTCAATAGTTTTAACCTCTCCTTTAAAAATTTTAGGAGTAACTCCCTCCCAGCTCTTTTTGTTAAATCCGACATCCGATTTAATAGCAATCCACTTTCCATTAAATGTTAACATCTCTGATGGTTTTAATTCAGAAATCGCTTCAACTAATTCTTTATTGGGTAAGAATTTACTGTTAATAATTAATGCTCCTCCATCAAATTCTTTAAAAAACTTTGTATTTAAGTATTCTTCCGAAACAGACACAGAAACCAGCTGAAGATGTTTCTCCCACTTTTCATATAACTTCAAAATTCCACAACGTAAATGAGAAACGGGACGAGTAAATGATACAGGCAAGAATGTTTTCCAATTTGAATCAACTAAAACAATTTTCATACTTATAACACTTGAATGGAAAATAAACCAAAAAAGCCATTCCGAAAAATCGGAATGGCTGAATTATATTTAAACACTTAGAATTACTTCTTAAGGTGTTTTGCGAATCTGTTTTTAAACTTATCGATTCTACCAGCGGTATCAACGATACTAGATTTACCAGTATAAAAAGGATGGGAAGTATTCGAAATATCCAACTTAAAAAGTGGATACTCAACACCGTCTACTTCAACTGTCTCTTTTGTTTCAGCACATGACTTTGTAATGAATTGACTTTCGTTAGACATATCCTTGAATACAACTAATCTATAATTTTCTGGATGGATTTCTTTTTGCATCTCGATGTTTTTTATTGGGCGACAAAGATATGAAGACTATATGATTAAATCCAACTTAAATTACTTTTTTTTTATCCCTATCAAATATACCATGTAATAAACATCTAAAAAGCTCGTTTTTGACGTAACTTTATACTGTGTTAAAATATTTATATACCCTTTCCTTCTTTTGTATACTGGTACTTACGGCTTGTAAGAAAGATAGTTTTACAACTGATTCTTCGGAAACTATAAGTTTCAGTACCGATACTTTATTATTTGACACTGTCTTCTCAACAATTGGATCGAGTACCCGAAAATTTAAAATTTACAATAGAAACAACGAATCTATCAAAATTAGTTCTCTAAAATTAGCAGGTGGTGAAAATTCTATTTTCAGATTAAATGTAAACGGTGTCCCAGGAATTAGTTTTAAAAATTTAGAAATCAAAAGCAAGGATTCGATGTGGGTTTATGCTGATGTAACTGTTGACCCTTCAAGCACGAACCTTCCTTATGTGGTAAAAGATTCTTTGGAATTCGAAACCAACGGAAACAAACAAGACGTTAATCTAATCGCTTTTGGTCAAAACGCAATATTTCATAAAGCCGAAGCTGGAAGTTCTTCTTTTTTATTGGGTTGTAATGAAGTTTGGAATAACGATATTCCACATGTAGTTTATGGAATTGCAGTAATTGATACAGGTTGTACATTAAGGATAAAAAAAGGAGCAAAAGTATTTTTCCATTCCAACGGGGCAATTGTTGCTTTGCGAAAAGCATCCTTAAAAATTGAAGGAACTCAAGACGAGCCCGTTATACTTGAGGGAGATCGATTAGAACCTGAATATGCCAATGCAGCTGGACAATGGCAAGGACTTTATCTTTTTCCGCTTAGTGTTGAAAATGAAATCAATTGGGCTGTTATTAAAAATTCGAGGATAGGGGTTCAAATAGACACCGTTAATTCATCTTACAGTTCTAAACCTACGCTTACAATTAAGAACTCTATCATAAAAAATTGTAGCAGTACAGGTATTTCAGGGAGAGGAACCTATATTGAAGGTACAAATTGTTTGATCGCCAATTGCGGGGAATATTGCGGATCCTTTGCTTTAGGTGGAAAATATAATTTCACCAACTGTACATTTGCAAACTACACTCCTAACTCGACTGATCTAACAGCTTTAGTGCTAAATAATTGGTTTAAAGACAATAATTTAAATATAAACCCTCGTGATTTGGATGAGGCTAATTTCACCAATTGTATTATTTATGGCTCTCAACTTACCGAAATTGTATTGAGTAAAATAGATGATGCATTGTTTAATTATCAATTTGAAAATTGTTTAATCAAAGCCAGCTCCGCGGATGTCAATACCGAAATTAGTGAATTTAAAAACTGTTTAATTAACAAAACTCCCCATTTCATCAATACTAATACAAATAATTTTAACATCGGTGTAAACTCTAGTGCAGCCAATAAAGGGGACGCTACGTCAGTAAATTCGAATTTAACCGATCTTGAATTTGATTTAAATAATAACTCAAGAATATCAGATAGCAAACCTGATATCGGAGCTTATGAATTTATTCCTGAATAAATAAGATTCTTTCTTCGATCCTAATATCCTTTGTAAATAACTGTTTATAGTTTAAATTTGCAATGACCACTAATAATAATCAAAATGAAAAAAATAGTTTTTTCCCTAGCCTCAATAGTATTTTTAGCCTCATGTGGAGGTGAATCAACAAACAACAATACTTCAAAAGTTCCAACTAAAGATTCTTCAGTAATATCTACTCCTGTTTTGAAGAAAATCTGTAAAAAAGGATATGATAAAGAATCGACCTCTATAGGTTTTGGAGGATTTAAAACCACAGAAAAAAAAGAAGTAAAAGGATATTTTAAAGATTTCACCATAGACTCAACAATAGTAGCAGATAGTCCTGAAGAGGTTTTTGCAAACGCTACGTTCTCTGTCCCTGTAAATTATCTCGAGACAAATGATTTAGGAAGAAACGGAAGAATAATTGATGAGTACTTTGGTAACATGGAAGAAACTTCTAATATTAAAGGAAAAGTAGTTGGTTTTAACTCCGATTCAAATAAAGTAAATGTTGAAATCACATTAAATGCAATTAAACAAACAGTTGCACTTAACTATACAGTTAGTGGAGATACGATATCGCTAAATGGAGATATTAATATATTAGATTTTAACGGAAGTAAAGCTTTAGCAGCTCTAAACACTGCTTGCGAGGTTTTGCACAAAGGAGCTGATGGCGTTTCCAAAACATGGGCAGATGTAAGCCTTTACATCTCATCTGTCGTGAAAGAAGCTTGCGAATAAACAATCAAAAAGATTTTTATTAAAAAAAGACAGTCAAATTGACTGTCTTTTTTTGTTTGAGACTAAACTGTTTAATACTTTTACGCCACTTATTTAATTTTAAAATTATGGGAAGAGCATTTGAATTTAGAAAAGCGCGTAAGTTCAAAAGATGGGGAGCAATGGCTAAAACATTCACCCGTATTGGTAAGGATATCGTTATGGCCGTTAAGGAAGGTGGTGCAGATCCTGAATCAAACTCCAGACTAAGAGCGGTAATTCAGAATGCCAAAGCTGCCAACATGCCTAAAGATAATGTTGAGCGTGCAATCAAGAAAGCCTCAGACAAAGACACAGCAGACTACAAACCGGTAAACTTTGAAGGCTATGGTCCTCATGGAATTGCTATTTTTGTTGAAACTGCTACAAATAATAACCAAAGATCCGTTGCTAACGTTCGTAGCTATTTTACCAGAAATGGAGGTAGTTTAGGAACTCAAGGATCCTTAGAGTTTTTATTTACACATCAATGTAACTTCAATATTTCAAGTGAGGGACGTGATGTTGAAGAGTTAGAACTTGAATTGATTGACTTTGGTGCAGAAGAATTATTTGTTGACGAAGATAAAATTGTTATTTACGGTGAATTTCAAAACTTCGGAGGAATCCAAGGTCAATTGGAAAAATTAGGAATTGAAATCCTTTCTTCCGGATTTGAAAGAATTCCACACGAGACAAAAGCGTTAACAGACGAGCAAATTGAAGAAGTTGAAAAACTATTGGGAAAATTCGATGAAGATGATGACGTTCAAAACGTTTATCATAACATGGGATAAAATATTCAAAAAACATTAACAATAAGATTACCTCTATTTTAATGGGGATTTTTTTTTGCAAACACAACTTTTAACCTGCCTTTAAAAAAATAACTCATTCATATTTAATAACTTATTGTTCAAAATAAAACTAAAAACTCCCTACTATGAAAAGAGTTGTAGTAACTGGAATGGGTGCCATCACACCCATTGGAAATAATGTAAAAGATTACTGGAATAATATAAAAGAAGGTGTTTCTGGAGCTGCTGAAATTACACATTTTGACACTACAAAATTTAAAACAAAATTTGCCTGTGAAGTCAAAGGTTTTAATACCGCTGATTTTTTCGACAGAAAAGAAGCGCGTAAATATGATAAATTCACACAGTTTGCATTAGTAGCAGCCGATGAAGCAATTGCAGATTCAGGCGCTAAATTTGAAGAATTAGATACGTACAGAATTGGTGTTATTTGGGGGTCAGGGAACGGTGGTATGGAAACCTTTCAGGATGAAGTCGCAGCTTTCGCCAAAGGAGATGGAACACCAAGATTCAGTCCTTTTTTAATTCCGAAAACAATCGTTGACATTGCTGCTGGAGTTATTTCCATTAAGCACGGATTACATGGCGTGAACTTCGCAACAGTTTCGGCTTGCGCAACCTCCACAACTGCAATGATCGAAGCTTTTAACCACATCAAATGGGGAAAGGCAGATATGATAGTTTCAGGAGGTTCTGATGCCGCAATTACAGAATCGGGAATTGGAGGATTTAGCTCTTTAAAAGCATTATCTACAAGAAACGAAGATCCTAAAACAGCATCTCGGCCATTCGATGTAAACCGTGATGGCTTTGTAATGGGTGAAGGAGCTGGAGCAATTATACTAGAAGAATACGAACACGCTATTAAACGTGGTGCTAAAATTTACGCTGAAGTTGTTGGCGGAGGACAAAAAGGAGATGCATACCATCTTACAGGGACTCACCCAGAAGGTTTAGGAGCTCAATTAGGAATGAAAGAAGCTTTAGATGAAGCCGGAATAACACCTGATGAAGTAGATTATATTAACATGCACGCAACCTCAACACCAATTGGAGATCCATCAGAATTAATCGGAATCGAAAAAGTATTCGGAAAAAGAGATTCACTGAGTTTAAGCGGAACAAAATCCATGACAGGACACCTTTTAGGAGCTGCTGGAGCAATCGAAGCAATCGCTACAATAAAAGCTCTTCAAGAAGATATCATCCCCCCTACAATCAACGTAGAAGAAATAGACGAATTTGCTAAAGGGTTTGAAATCACTGTTGGAAAGGCACAAAAAAAGAAAATTAATTATGCGTTAAGTAACACTTTCGGATTCGGAGGTCACGTTGCTACTGTACTTATTAAAAAATACAAAAAATAAACACATTATATTTATTTAATCAAAAAAGGGATTCCACAGAATCCCTTTTTTATGATTTAAATCTTTACCATCTAAAATGATATTCAAGATGAGAAAAGTAAACTTTAAAAAAAAATCAAATATACTTCGACACAATTTTTGTAATTAATTCCTTGATCGGATTATGTGAAAAACCATTAAATTTTTGACATAAGCACTTAAAATAGTCGAAAACTCCCAAAGTAAATTTTATTTGCCCTTTGCTTAATAAAGCACTAATTACCCAATCTAGTTGATATGTAGAAGTACATCTCATAAAAATAAGCCCATAGAAATTGCAATTACCGAAATACATTTCCCACTTAATCCTACAAAATTAACGCTTAGAATTTTACTATCGCTGATAAAATCAAATCTATGTTAATTAAGTAATTTCCGAAAAAAAATCACCAAAATTAACAAATCATCTGTTCCTATTTTTACTAAAACTTTTTTATTAAAAAGCATCACTTTTACTTGTTTTTAAACCATCTCTTGTCAAATAGTAGAAGAAAATACTGAAAACCATAAACTCGCCGATGGATATTTTTATGTTACAAGTAAAATTCTTGACAAATATTACTACAATGCTTTATTTTTTTTTGTTAATTTAAAAAAAAATAAATATGAAAAATTTGGCTTTAATTGCTGCAACAGCAACCCTTTTATCTTCTTGTGTTATAATTAATCCTGGTGAAGTTGGTGTACGTAACACTTTGGGGAAACTTAAAAGTAATACGAAAACAGAGGGTTTTATGACTATAAATCCATTAATCACTCAGGTAGTAAAAGTTAAAACAAGTACCATAAATCGAGAGGTAAAATTAAACCTTCCATCAAAAGAAGGTTTAAACGTAAGTGCAGAAATATCAATTCTTTATCATGTTCAATCTGATAAAGTAACAACCATTTTAAAAGAAGTTGGTTTAGATTATGAAAGAATTCTTATACTAAGTTCTTTTAGATCCTCTGCCGCAGACGTTTGTGCAAAATATTACGCAAAAGATATGCACTCCGGAAAACGGGGAGAGATAGAGCAAGAAATTAAAAAGCTACTCGTTGATAGGCTCAAAGATAGAGGAGTAATTATTGAAAGCATAATGCTTAAAAGTATTTCACTTCCAGACAGACTTTATAGAGCTATTGAAGAAAAATTAAAAGCTGAGCAACAAGCACAGCAAATGCAGTTTATCCTTGATCGAGAAAAATCTGAAGCTGAAAGAAAAAGAATTGAAGCTGAGGGAATCAAAAATGCTCAGCAGATTTTAAAAGAAGGTATTACAAAAGAGAATATTGAATGGAAAAGTTTAGAGGTATTTAAAGAATTATCAAAGTCTCCAAACACAAAAATAATAATAACTGATGGTACTACACCAATGATTATTGATTCTAAAAAAGAATAAATTTGTTGACTTATAGCTAATGTTTAACGGCGAGTTTTTCTCGCCGTTTTTTTTTTTGAAAAATTGTTTCTTCTAAAATTCTCTCCAAAAACTGATGGTTCCGGTTCAATCAATGAATAACCTATTACAAAAACTTCTATTCGATTACACATAAGGTTAAAATATTTCTTGATTATTATAAATCAGAAAAAATTCACTATTCATTCTCAAAAAAAACGCAAAGAAATCAACCATTTTCATTCAATAGCTGCACTAGAAGAAATAGTAGCAATTAATGCATATTTTTTAATTTAAAAACAAATTGTGGTGTGCCATGATTTTAAAAACCTACAATTAGTAAATACTCAGAGCCAGGGAGAAATCACAAAGAAAGGAAAAACTATTTGAAAGAGTTGTTTTTCGAGCAGACACAAAACTAATATCTAAATATAAATCCACAACATGACATCCTTTTTGGTTTTTAGTAGCGAGTCCAAATACTTCATTTCATTGTCACTTACTGCGGGACAGCCCCAACTGTATGGAGAAGCTTCGGGGTAAACTTCATCGTCGCTGACAATGCTCCAACTATGCAATACCACTACTCTGTTAAATGCTTTATTATTAGTGGATTCTAAGCCGTGTATTTTGTAATTCACATGAATCCCCCAATTACTCCAACCTCGGTTACCAATACGATACTTCCCTAAAGAAGAAGAATGACTATTGGGAATATTACTAAAAACGGGCTTATCGACTGTACTCCAGGCTAAACCTTTCATCCCTGCGCTTCCGTGGGAAACCAACATTAAACGTTGAATAGTGTCTCCTTTAAAATCCCAAACTACCATTCTTTTCTTTCCAGAATGCACACTCATATCTGCCATGATGCAAAAACTCGTATCCATCTTATTCGTTTTACAATACTCAAAAGCTTCCTTTGATTTTTGCCGAAACGATGCATTCTTCTTAATGCCCTTACCCGAAACAATATTTACCAATACTGCTCCAACGATTGTTGCTGCTAGTAGATTCATTAGTAAATTTTTGTTTTTAATTTCCATTTATTTAATAAGCTTGAATTATTGGTGATTTCACCGTAAACGTAGGAATTGGTAGCTGAGAAACCTTGTGATTTGAAAGCAAATTCTTTCACAACTTTATTTTTGAAATAATCGGAATGAATAAAGTAAACTTCGTTATTTTGAACTGCAATAAACCCAACATGATAATCTAAACCAACTACATATAATCGGTTTCCGTTTTTAGCTTTCAATTTATTTATTAAAGCCGATTTATCAGTAGAATAAGCTTTATTGTTACCACACAATACATCAATAACAACCGATGCTGCTTGCTGTGCTAATTTATAGCGGTTTAAATTAAAACCTACGTGCTTCAAAGTGGTACTTACAAAATAACCACAAGCAATTTCTCCTTGCTTTGGAACATTAGAAGTTCCATTAAAATCCCAATTAGTTCCCATCCAAGCTGGGAAAATTGAATCGATCATTGAGTTAAACAAAACTGAAGACATTACCGAATCACTTTGAGCGGCACGTAGGTTGTTTTTTGCAGTTACTAATTTGGTTGAATAATTTGTACTGCTTGGCAAGGTTGCACTAAATAATAGTACAATCCCCATGAGGTAAAATAGTTTTTTCATAAGGCTTGATTTAGTTGATTTCTGACTGGAATGTGAACAACTTCCTACCTGCCTGTTCTCGTAATCCTTTAATCATTACATCATCAAGCATATTGGTGTCTAATTTTGAGAGTTTTGCTTTTTCGGAGTTTACAAAAGCTTCCCGCTGTTTGTTTAAGGAGCTCATTTCCTTTTTAATAGCAGTTCGTTTAACAGCTAGTTCATTAATTCGAACTTTTAACTCAGTTGCTGTAAGCTGGGAAAGCGAATCGGGTAAATGAACCTTATTAATTTCCTCTATCTTAAAGCCTTTCTTTTTGGAAGCATCTACTAAATCCCAACTTGAATTTTTGTAAACCTTACTACTTTTTGATAAATATCGTTTAGTCGCATTTCCACTTCCGTAAAACGATGCATTTTGGTCTTCTTTAATTTGCTTGGCTTTTTTCTCAATTCCAATTTTATTAAAAGAAACATAAGTACTATTTAACTCTACATTTAAATTGGAAATTTGCACATCGTAAGGTGATTTATAATGCACTGTTTTAGCATCACTATTTATACTGGCAAAATTACCACCTGTTAAATCGGCCGCGTGTTTCCAAAATGTATTAATCCCCTCTGATCTTTTTCCACAAAAAATGGTGTTTACAATCACATTCTTATTCTTTGCTACCGCACAAGCTGATTCATAACCAATTCCACCTTGATTAAACTCTTCATTTCCTGCAATATAAATCACTTGTAAGTCTCCAGGGTTGTTGCTCCATTCTAACTCACTTAAAGAGGTATTAATTACTGCCCCACAATATTCATTTCCTCCACTTGTTCTTAAAGCAAAAAGCTTTTCTGATATTTCATCTAACTCTCCAGTAAAACTCTGAATCATTTGGATATATCCTTTTGTTATACTTAAGCTAGAGTTCCCATAGTGGTACAGAGCTAGTTCAATATCAGGATCTAAACCATCTGAATCTTTTGATTTTGCTAGTTCCATTACGATTTTCCACAATTGATTTTTGGTTTGCTCAATTAAACCATCCATACTACTACTTGTATCCAAAAGGATAGCTACTTTTATTTTCTTGCCTTTTTTAGTTTGAACAGAGGTTGCATCTGTTACTGCTGAATCTTGATTTACTACTGGGTATTCTATTCTTCTATTTATTGTTTCGGAATCGCATGAAAATAAACCTGCGGTTAAAATTCCGGATGCAATTAATGGGATCACTTTAGTCTTCATAATGGTTTGTTTATGTTTGTTTACAGGACTAAATTTCCACCAATAATAAGTGATAAAAAATGTAGACTTAGGGAGCAGTCCTTTTCATTTAGGGAACATGACTTACAATTTAGTTATTGGAATAAAACCACTACAAACCAATGGAAAATAAGGGTTTAAAGGATTTTAATATTTGGAAAAATCAATCTTTATTAGGATGTTTACAATCCAATAATTTCCAATCATGCTTAAAAAAGCAACTATATCTTTACTTAGTTTTCTAATCATCTCGTCATTTGTTTTTGCGGGTGAAAGGAAAGAATATTCAAAGACTGAATATGAGCAAAAGATGGCCAACATAAAAAAGAATTATCAGGTTGATAAAATAGGTTTGAATGAACAACATATACAAACAATAAAGAGTATTCTTTTAAAAAGCTCTTTTACCGAAAAAGACTTAAAAAACATTGAAGAAATCACAAAAGCCTGTATCAACTTTAATTTACCGGAAGCCTTAAGTTGGTCGTACTACGGATCTGCTAAAATTTATAAGGAATTAAACCAACCTGTAGTTGCAATTCAGTATCTTAAACTAGCTCAAAAAAACCGTAAAAACCCTACCAATAAAATCCTGCTTCTTTACGCCGAACTTTTTGCTATTACAGGAGAATACGAAAGATCAAACAAAAACTTATTGGCCTACCAAAGCCATCAAAAAAGTGCTAATTCTTTTAAGGAAGAGCTCCTTTACATTGACAACCACATTGCATTAAAAAACTATCAAAAATCAACGGATAAACTAATCAGTATACTTAATAAAAACCCTAACAATCAAAAACTTACTACAATATATAACAAATTGGCAATTTGCTATATATCTTCCGAACAAGTTGAAAAAGGAATTAAATACTATCAAAAAGCAATACAACTAACCGAAAACGAAAATTTAAAAATTGAAAACCAAGCAGAAGTTAAAAAATCGGTATCTAAAGCTTTAAAGAAAAAAGGGAGATTTAAAGAAGATGTTTACATTTTAAACAAGTCCATTTCTAGCTTTTCAAGTCAAGGTACAAAACTCTTTAACTCTCAAGAATTTTTAAGACTTGCTGAATCGTATTTCGAACTTGGGAAACTGGATCAAGCCTCCAATTCGATCAATCAATTTATAGCAAATCCGAACTATGATTTAATTGATAAAAGTGAAATTGAAATTATCAGAAAAATTTCCCGTTCAATTGATGATCTTGATCAAGCTTTAATATTTATAGATTTTTACACAGCATTAGAGGATACAATTACTGCTAAGCGTTCGACTTTAAACAATTTAAAAAACGGAACACAAGGTTTACAAAATCTACTTCAGTTAGAAATGTTGAGAAAGGAAAAGGAACTCTCTCAAAACGCAATTAATCACCTTGTTGAAGAAGACTCCTTAAAGGAGGAAGTTTTAACTTACAGTCGCTGGGCTATTGGACTTTTATTGGGTTTAATTGTTATTGGTGTTTTAGGATCGAAATATATCTTGAAGGTTTCAAAACAGCGCAGAGTGGCAAATCAGCAATTAGCTTTAAGATCACTTCGATCTCAGATGAATCCTCATTTTATATTTAATGCGTTGAACTCGGTTAATAGTTTTATTTCGGAAAACGATCAACGATCTGCAAATAAATTCTTGTCTAACTTCTCTCGATTGATGCGGTTGGTTATGGAAAATTCCGAGCATAACTTTATTCCACTTCAAAAAGAATTAGAGATTTTAAAAATTTACTTACAACTGGAGCATTTTAGGTTTAAAGATCAATTTGAATACAACGTTACGATTAAAGAAGAAGTTGATGAGGAAGAATTTGAAATCCCACCGATGTTAATTCAGCCTTATATAGAGAATGCTATTTGGCATGGACTCCGCTATAAACCTTCAAGCGGATTACTAAACCTTCACCTTTCGGCAAAAGAAGATAATTTAATTGTAACGATTTCGGATAATGGGATTGGAAGAAAGAAGAGTGCAGAATTAAAAACAGATAATCAAAAAAAGAATAAGAGTACTGCATTAAAAAACATTCATCAACGAATTGAAATTTTCAACGATTTACATCAGCTTAAAATTGAGGTTATCATTAAGGATTTAAATGCGGATGGAACCGGAACTCATGTTGAATTAACAATTCCTCAAATGCGAAAGAACTATGAAAATTAAGGCAGTAATTATAGAAGACGAAGCAGCAAGTAGGTTAACATTAAGGAATTACCTCTTAAAATACTGTCCGCAGATTGAATTATTGGGTGAAGCTTCAAACATTAAAGAAGGCTATAATTTGATTCAGAAAACGCAACCACAATTGGTGTTTTTAGATATCGAGATGCCTTTTGGAAATGCTTTTGATTTGTTGGATAAATACGCTGATATACCATTTGAAACTATTTTTGTGACGGCTTTTAGTAATTATGCGCTACAAGCTATTAATTTAAGTTCTTGCTCCTACTTGTTAAAACCTGTTGACATTGATGAATTGATTTTAGCAGTTGATAAAGTGGAGGAAAACCTTGTTCAACAATCGGGGTTTAAAACAGCTAATATTCTTTTAGAAAATCTTTCGATTGAAAATAAACAGCTTAAAAAAATTGTACTTCCTACTATGGAAGGATTTGATGTTGTAAAATTGAAAGACATTGTTCGTTGCAAAGCCAATGATAACCTTACAGACTTTTACCTTGCGGACGGGAAAAAGAAAACGGTTTGTAAAACGCTTAAGTTCTTTGAGGAGGCGCTTACTGAATTTGATTTTTTAAGGGTTCACAAAAGTCACATAATCAACATTAATTATGTGGATTCTTATCAAAAAGGAAAAACAGGTGAAATTAAATTAAACAATGGGATTTCTGTACCGCTCTCCTCTAGCAGAAAAGATAGCTTTATGTTAAAGTTTACATTTTGATGAACTTTAACATAAATCGAAGACCAACTTGAATTAAAGTATTTAACCATCAAAAAATTAAAATAATGAAAATTAAAAATTTAATTTCAGTACTACTAACCCTAGTTATTTCGATTACAACATTTGGTCAAAACAGTACTGCTAAAGACCTTATTAGAGAAGGCATCGCATTTCATGACGCTGGTCAGTATAAAAAGGCAATCAAAAAATATAAAAAAGCTTTTGAAATTGATTCTACTAATGTACTAGTTCTTTATGAAATGGGATATTCAAGCTATATGTTAAAGAATTATGACGGAACTATTTTACTGTGTAAAAAAGCAATTCACCGTTTTCCTGATTCCAAAACATTAAAACAAGTTTTTACCCTATACGCTAACACACTTGACATAACAGGAAAGCCAAGAGAAGCGATGGATGTTTACGATCAAGCAATCTCAAAATTCCCTTCACATTATATGCTTCATTTTAACAAAGCAATTACTGCTTATAATTTGAAAGATTATTATGAAGCGCGCGTAGCTTTTCAAGCTTCTGCTAAATTAAACCCAAGGCATGCAAGTTCTGTTTATTATTTGGGAATTATAGAAGATATTTTTGGAAATAAAATTTCTGCAATTTTAGCGCTTTCAAGATTTATGATTTTAGAGCCTGAAGGAGATCGAGCACAAAAAATTCTTCCATTTTTAACAAACCAAGTAAACAAATTACCAGCGAAGAAAACAGGAAATAGCAACACGTTTACACTTGAAATAAATAATTCAAGATTAGACACAATGCCTAATGAATTTCAAAGTATTGAAATGAGTATGTCATTATTAGGTGTACTAGGAAATCCGTTATCAGGGATAGAAAAAAAGCAGAAAAAAACCGAGCTTCAAGATTTTTCAAGTAATTTTAAGACAATTATTGAAATGATTGATGGAATTGAAAAGAAAACGGAAGGATTTAATAGTGAGTACCTCATCCCTTTCTTTACGCAATTAGAAAAAAAGGATCACACCACAAGCTTTACATATCATATTAACTCCTTTGAAAACAAAATTAAAGAAGTTAAAAAATGGATAAAAAACAACGATGAAGACTTGAAAAAATATTACAGCTTCGCTGGTAATTACTCTTTCAAATAAAGGATTGCTTGCATATTAAATATGTTACAGTACAACCTTAATTAAACTCGTTTTTCAATTGAGAAAAACGAGTTTTTTGTATCTTTATATTGTGAAATCAAAAAGTGTACTTTTTTCTTACGCTATTGGACTCCCAGTTGGAGTGTTTTTTGGTTTAATTGCTTTTTTCTCGCCTAAACTTTATACTGGATTCGGGTTTAGTATGATTCCAATGCATTTTATTTATGGAGCTCCCTCTATTGTTTTTTTAGTCGCGCTTACTATTGCATTATTTCTTGCTGGAAAAAAAATACCAAAGAACCTTTCAAAATATAAATTTTCAACAGCTTGTTTTCTTTATTCATTAAAAACAAACACCATTGTATGGTCTTCATTTGCCATTGCAACTTATATAAATCTTTTTAATAAATTAAAGTTTGCAAAATATTTCATTAATGATTTAGAAGAAAAGAAACTTTTGTTTACACTTATTCCAATCGCAATCGGAGTCGTTTCCATAATTATCGGTTCATTTACTGTTGCTCCGCTTGTTTTGAGAAGAATTAAAGTTTAATCATTTTAATTTATAATTATTATCAATAACATTCCTTTTTAAACAAGTCAGATTAGTTTATTTTCGCGTTACTACAAGGACAAAATCTAGTGAAGGAATTAAAGGCGTTAAATAAATACTTAATTAAATATAAGGGCCGACTAATTCTGGGTGTATTCTTTATTATTTGTGCCAATTGGTTTAACCTTTATCCTGCAAAGATTTTTAGAACTGCAATTGATACAGTAATCGAATCCTTAAACACCTATAACATGGTGGAGGGTTCATTTATCCAAAAAGATATTTATGATGAATTAGTCATGAGTTTATTACTATTTGGTGCTGCGCTAATTGGCTTAGCGTTAATAAAAGGGGTATTCACTTTTTTTATGCGATACACCATTATAATGGTATCTCGATTTATTGAGTTTGATTTAAAAAACGACATATACAATAAGTATCAGCAGTTAGATACTTCCTTTTATAAAATGAATAAAACGGGTGATATCATGAACCGAATTGGTGATGATGTGAGTAAAGTTAGAATGTACGTTGGTCCTTCGATCATGTACTTAATTAATTTAATTGTTTTGTTTGCTTTAGTCATTACTACAATGGTTAATATCAATCCTGAATTGAGCCTATACATTTTGCTTCCACTCCCTGTAATGTCTGTGACAATTTATTACGTTTCCAGACTAATTAATGTTAAAAGTGAACGCGTTCAAAATCAACTGTCTCGAATTTTCAGTTTAAGCCAGGAAACATTTGCAGGAATTAGAGTGATTAAAGCTTACAACAAGTCTGAAGATACCATTCAAAATTTTAATGAAGAATCTAAACAGTATAAGGATACTGCAATGGACTTAGTAAAAACAGAATCTCTCTTTCACCCCATCATTTTGTTTCTTCCTGTTTTAAGTACACTAATCACAATTTATGTTGGAGGACTTGAAGTTATAAAAGGAACCATCACTTATGGAAATATTGGTGAGTTTGTAATCTATATAAATCTATTAACATGGCCTGTTGCATCGTTAGGTTGGGTAACATCGCTAATTCAACGCGCGGTTGCAAGTCAAAAGCGAATAAATGAGTTTTTAAAAATAGAGCCTAAAATTCAAAACAACAATCCTACACCAATGAATATAGTTGGAAATGTAGAATTTAAAAACGTTTCATTCACTTACCCAGAAAGCGGAATTAGAGCGTTAAAAAATATTTCATTTAGCATTAAACCGGGAAAAACTTTAGCCATTGTTGGAAAAACTGGTTCTGGGAAATCCACAATCATCCAGCTATTAAATAGACTTTATGATTGTAATACTGGTGAAATATCGGTTGATAATCAAAATATTGAATCGATAAACTTGAATAGCTTAAGAAGTCAAACTGGTTGTGTACCACAAGAAGTTTTTTTATTCTCGGATACAATTACGAATAACATCAGTTTTGGAACATTTGGAAATGAAGAAAACTCAAATACGGAAAAGGTTGAATGGGCAGCAAAACAGGCTGCTGTTCATGAAAACATCATTAATTTCGAAGATGGTTATAAAACTAAAGTTGGAGAAAGAGGTGTTACACTTTCGGGAGGTCAGAAACAAAGAATTAGTATTGCTAGAGCGATTTTAAAAAACCCAAGTATTTTAATTTTCGATGATTGTCTTTCAGCTGTGGATACGGAAACTGAAGAGGAGATCTTAGGTAACTTAAAGTCAATTATGGTTGATAAAACCACGATAATAGTTAGTCATCGAATTTCAACAATTCAACATGCCGATCAAATTATTATGATTGATAATGGTGAAATCATTGAACAAGGAACCCATAAAGAATTAATTGCCCTCAATCGTAATTATAACAATTTATACAATAAGCAACTCGTTGAAGAATAACCGTCTTAATTTAAGGTGTTAATAGGTATGAACACCTAATTTAAATTTAAGCTAAAACAATAGATTTGTACACATAGCGTTTAGAGCACTGATTATGAAAATATTTATTCAAATTACATTATTAACCTGTCTGTTTTTTAGCATAAAAGCTCAAGAAAACAAGCACGTTACGCTTGTTTGGGAAAACGACATTACAGAAACATCAAGTAATTTAGAATCTATTAAGAAGCCCTATTTTAAAAAAGCATTTTATCAAACTGAAAATGGATTTCCATTCTATGTTGTTTCTAAAATAACACAGCAAAACGTTGATGATGCGAATATTACAATTATTGATACTCAATATGATAAGCTTACAGTAAGTTACCCTTGGTTACAATACGATAAAAAAATTCAAAAAATTATTAAAAAAAGTGGGGCAGAAACAATTATTCAGTTTTTAATTCCTGCAATTAGACAAAATGAAATTGGAATTTCAGAAAAACTGATCTCTTTTGATTATTCAATTACTATTAAAACAAATTCGATTACACAACTTAGAACTCCTAATTTTAGATCATCTACAAACTCTCCTCTGGCGACCGGTGATTGGTACAAAATAGGAGTAACATCAACTGGTATTCAAAAACTAAATAAGAGTTTCTTTTCAGATAACGGTATTCCAATCTCCAATGTAAATCCAAAAAACATTCGAATATTTGGATATTCGGAAGGTATGCTATCCGAAGACGCAACTTCTGGAACACCTTTATCAATTCCTGAAATACCCATTCATTTTGAAGGTAATAACGACGGTGTGTTTAACACTAATGAGTACTTACTTTTCTTTACTAAAGCAGCCAATGTTTGGGAATGGGATCAAACTCAAAAAGAATACAATCATGAAAAACATTTATATGCTGACACTGTCTTTTATTATATCAACATCGATACGGATGAAGGAAAAAGAATCCAACTAGTAAATGCATCAAGGTCACCATCTACTAACTCGGTTACAACTTACGAAAATCATCAGTTTCATGAATTGGATAAATACAACTTAATAAAAACGGGCAAGCAATGGTTTGGAGAACGTTTTGATTTATCTAATGGTTTAACACAGAATTTCAACTTTTCTTTCCCAAATAAAGTAGCGGAAGAAAAAATCCGTTTAAAGACAAGAATAGCTGTGAGATCGACAACAAGTTACAATAATAACTTTGTAATCAAAGCAAATGGAACAACGATTAAAACATCTGCAAACGCATCAAAAATAGGCACCAGTTACACTGCGGAATACGCCGTAGATTTAAACGATACGGTTAGTTTTGATTTAGCTTCCTCCAACCTTAATTTATCATTCACTTACTCGTTCCCTAACTCTAGTGCTACAGCTTGGTTTGATTACGTTGAGGTTAAAACCGATTGTGATTTACGTTTGAATTCTAATCAATTATTTTTCAGTCAACCTTCAACAGTTGGATCTGGAAATATTAGTGAATTTCAAATTTCAAATACAACTTCAAATTCGAAGGTATGGGATGTGACCAATCCATATAATACGCAAGAAGTTAATTGTAATTTAAACAGTGATGTTTTAAGTTTTAAAATTGAAACAGACTCGATAAAAGAATTTGTCGTGTTTAATCCATCAATATCAAAAAAGCCTTTTTACGCAGGTAAAATCGCTAATCAAAATTTAGCTTCATATACTGACATTGATTACATTTTAATTTCTTTAAATGACTATTTGAACGAAACTAAAGAACTAGCCAACTTTCATAAAACCCACTCAAAACTCTCCACTAAAGTTGTTTCATTACAAGAGGTTTATAATGAATTTTCAAATGGTCACGCTGACATTACTGCAATTAGAAACTTCATCCAACATTTATATAAAAACGCAAGTAGCAGCGAAACTCGAATTAAATATTTATTCTTAATGGGAGATGGTTCATACGACCCTAAAAACCGAGTGAATAAAGGCCTAAAATACTTCCCATCCTTCCAATCAGAAAATTCAATTTCACCGACGAGAAGTTTTGTAAGTGATGATTATTTTGGAATGCTTAACGACGCTCATGATATTTATCATGAAGATGCATCTGTTGACCTTGGAATAGGACGTTTTCCTGCTAGAAATTTAACTGATGCAAAAGGATTTGTCAAAAAAGTAAAACACTATGCGTCTTCCCAAAACAACATGGCTTATAATAAGTTGGAAGGAAACGATATAAAATCAACTTACGGAGATTGGAAAAACAACATACTATTTGTTGCTGATGATGGATCTAGCATAGATAAATATACCAATGCCCATATGAACGAGACAGAAGATATTATTGACGCTTACCTCGATCAGGATAGCTCATTTAATTCACGCAAAGTTTATTTCGATGCTTACAATAAGGAGTCAACCGCTGGAGGCGGTAGATATCCTGATGTGAGCGAAGCCATAAGAATAACAATGAATGAAGGTGCTTTTTTCGTGAGTTATATCGGTCATGGTGGTGAAGCCGGATGGGGGGATGAAAGAGTTTTAAGTATTAGTGATATTAACGCTTGGGATAACATGGACGGAATGCCTGTTTTTGTAACAGCTACCTGTGAGTTTAGTAGATATGATGATCCTGAACGAACTTCAGCTGGCGAGTTAGTTGTTTTAAATCCAAATGGTGGTGCAATAGGAATGATAACCACAACTCGATTAGTATATGGTGGGGAAACAAACAATAAAGGTTTCAGCATCCAATTTTTTGAAAGTATTTTAAATGAATTGAATGGTGAAATGCCAAGACTCGGTGATGCGATAAGACTTACCAAAGCTTTACATGGTTTAGGTACAAATTTTAACAATCGAAAATTTGTTTTATTAGGTGATCCTGCGTTAAAAATGGCCTATCCAAAATACAACGTTGTCACAACAAAAATTAACGACACCGATATTTCAAACTCACCAGACACCTTAAAATCTTTAGATAAAATTAAAATATCAGGAGAAATTAGAGACGACAATGATCAATTGTCAATTATAGATGGCTTTATCTATCCAGTTGTTTATGATAAGCTTAATGAAACCTCTACGTTAGATAATAACGGGACTGGAAAGACAGTTACTTTTTATAATAGGAATAGTATTATTTATAAAGGTGTAGCTACAGTTAATGATGGAAAATTTGACTTTGAATTTATTGTTCCAAAAGATATTAAATACACCTTCGGATCAGGAAGAATAAGTTATTATTTCGCCAACGATAGTATTGATGGCAAAGGGTTTTCCGAAGATTTCACCATTG
>Ga0209666_1000047_pt1 | contig 97742 bp, 102 predicted proteins | sample SaaInlV_125m_DNA_FD_184679 | JGI IMG/M metagenome (GOLD analysis project Ga0209666, IMG submission 184679) | Marine microbial communities from expanding oxygen minimum zones in the Saanich Inlet - Saanich Inlet SI037_S3LV_10m_DNA (SPAdes)... | ecosystem: Environmental > Aquatic > Marine >...
TCAGCAGGAGCCTCTTCAGCAGGAGCTTCGTCAGCAGGAGCTTCTTCAGCAGGAGCCTCTTCAGCAGGAGCTTCTTCAGCAGGAGCCTCTTCAGCAGGAGCTTCTTCAGCAGGAGCCTCTTCAGCAGGAGCCTCTTCAGCAGGAGCTTCGTCAGCAGGAGCTTCTTCAGCAGGAGCCTCTTCAGCAGGAGCTTCTTCAGCAGGAGCTTCGTCAGCAGCAGATTTAGCGTCTTCTAACTTTTTCTTTCTGTATTCTTCCTCTCTATCTCTTGCTTCTTTTTTATTTGATTCTAGTGCAGCTTTTACATCTTCAATTTTTTTCTCAACTTTTGCACTTTTTTCTTTCATCCATTTATCAAACCTTTTCTTTGCTTCCTCTTCTGTAAAAGCACCTTTTTTAACTCCAACATCTAAGTGTCTTTTTAATAATACACCTGTGTAGGATAAAATAGATTTAGCTGTACTAGTAGGTTGCGCACCTTTTGCTAACCAACTTAATGCAGAATCAAAATCCAAGTCTATTGAAGCTGGTTTTTGATTTGGATCATAAGTACCTATTTTTTCAAGATATTTACCATCTCTTTTAGATCTAGCATCAGCTGCTACAATCCAATAAAAAGGTTTTCCTTTTTTTCCGTGTCTTTGAAGTCTAATTTTTACTGCCATAATTTTAATATTTTGGGTACTCGACCCATGTTACTAATTTAAGAATGCAAATTTAACAAAATATATCATACTATATAATGTTTAAGTTAAACTTGATTCAAATAATCATCATTTATTTTTATTTAGACCTCTATTTGATTAATTTTGACTTAAAATTTAACAGATGGATTACTCAAAAGAATTTAAGAACTATGCTACAAAACATCATGGTGTAAGTTCAACTTATTATGATAAGATTGTTAGCAGTATGACTCCTTATATAATAGAAGAGAGACAATTAAATGTTGCTCAAATGGATGTTTTTTCAAGATTAATGATGGATCGTATTATGTTTCTTGGAACTGCAATAAATGATAGTGTTGCAAATGTTATCCAGGCGCAGCTATTATTTCTTCAAAGTACTGATTCATCTAGAGATATTCAGATGTATATAAATTCTCCAGGAGGAGGTGTTTATGCTGGTCTTGGTATATATGATACTATGCAATATATAAAACCAGATGTTGCTACTATTTGTACAGGTTGTGCTGCTTCTATGGCTGCAGTTTTATTATGTGCTGGAAAAAAAGGTAAAAGATCTGCTCTAAAACACTCTAGAGTTATGATTCACCAACCATTAGGTGGAGCTTCTGGACAAGCTACAGATATTGAAATTACAGCTAGAGAGATTGTGAAATTGAAAGATGAACTTTATAAAATTATATCTAAACATTCAGGTCAAACATATAAAAAAGTTAATGCAGATAGTGATAGAGACTATTGGATGAAAGCAGATGAGGCTCTCAAATACGGTATGATTGATGAGGTTTTAAATAAATAAATATGAGTGAAGAAGATATTTTATGTTCCTTTTGTGGAAGAGCAAAATCTCAAACAAAAATTCTAATTGCAGGTTTAGACGCGCATATATGTGATATCTGTATTTCACAAGCAGATATGATTCTTAAAGATGATGAAACTAGTAAGGAGTCTAGTGATTTCTCTGTCGATCTTAAACCACCAAAAGAAATTAAGAAATTTTTAGATTTACATGTAATAGGTCAAGAACAAGCTAAAAAAACTTTAGCTGTTGCTGTTTATAATCACTATAAAAGAATAAATCAGAATCAATTATCTGGTGATATTGAGATTCAAAAAAGTAATTTGCTTTTAGTAGGTCCTACGGGAACTGGTAAAACTTTATTAGCTCAAACAATTTCAAAGTTTTTAAATGTTCCTATTGCTATTGTTGATGCTACAGTTTTAACTGAGGCTGGATATGTGGGTGAGGATGTTGAAAGTATTTTAAGTAAACTTCTTCAAGCTGCAGACTTTGATGTTGATAAGACTGAAAATGGAATTGTCTTTATTGATGAGATAGATAAAATTGCAAGAAAAAGCGATAATCCATCTATTACAAGAGATGTTTCAGGAGAAGGTGTTCAGCAAGCTCTTTTAAAATTGCTTGAAGGAACATCTGTTAATGTTCCTCCAAAGGGTGGTAGGAAACATCCTGATCAAAAATTCATTGAAATAAACACTTCTAATATTTTATTTATAGCTGGAGGTGCATTTGACGGTATTGATAAAATTATTAAGACAAGACTTAATCTTCAATCTATAGGTTTTAAATCAGCAGATGAAAAAGTTGTTGATGATAATGAAGAAAATATATTAAAATTTATTAACCCTCATGATATTAGATCTTACGGTTTAATTCCTGAAATAATTGGTAGACTCCCAGTAATGTGTCATTTAAATCCATTAACTAAAGATGCTCTTAAAGATATAATGACACTTCCTAAAAATGCTTTAGTAAAACAATACAAAAAACTTTTTGAGATGGATGACATTGATTTTTCAATAACTCCAGGTGCTATCGATTATATTGTTGAGAAAGCTTTTGAATTCAAAATAGGAGCAAGAGGTTTAAGAACCCTTTGTGAAGCTATATTAAATGATGCAATGTTTAACTTACCAGATTCAGGAGTTAAGGAATTAAAGATCACAAAAGTTTATGCAGATCAGAAAATCCAAAATGTAGATATTTCTCATCTTAAAGCAGTTTCTTAATTCAGGTTAATTAATTCATCTATATATTCTCTGGAATTTGAAAGTCTAGGAATTTTATTTTGTCCTCCTAGCTTGTTTTTTGAAGCTAGCCAGTCATAAAAAAGATTTTTTCTTGCTACTTTGATTTTAGGAATTTCAAGAGTTGAGCTCTTATATCTTTTTGCTTCATAATCAGAATTTAATCTCTGCAGATTTAAATCTAATATTTCCATAAACTTATTTATGTCATCTGGTTTTTTTTCAAATTCAATTAACCATTCATGTGACCCTTTAGTTTTACTACCCATAAATATTGGTCCAACTGTATAATTACTTATCTCACACTTTGTAAGTTCACAAGTCATTGATAAGGCTTTTTCAGCATTTTCAACAACAAGTTCCTCTCCAAATACATTAATAAAATGCTTAGTTCTCCCAGTTACCATAATTCTAAATGGGTTCAAGCAAGTAAACTTTATCGTATCTCCTATTTTATACCTCCATAGCCCTGAGTTAGTTGTAATTACCATTGCATAATTTACATTAAGCTTTACATCTGCTAAAGAAATTATGTCTTGTTCTGATTTGCTGGTTGGTATAAACTCGTAGAAGATACCATAGTCAAGCATTAATAATAATTCTGATGAATTGTTTTGATCTTGAATTGCAAAAAAACCTTCTGATGCATTAAATATCTCAAAGTATTTGAAATCTTTTGAGGGAAATAAGTTTTTATATAGGTTCCTGTAGGGGTCAAAGCTCACTCCTCCATGAAAGTAAACCTCAGAATTTTTCCAAATTTCAAGAATATTATCCTTCCCTGTTTGTTGAATTACTTGTTGTAATAATGATAACATCCAAGAAGGAACTCCAGCGAAACTAGTTACATTTTGATTAATTGACTCGTTAATAATTGCTTGAACTTTTTTTTCCCATTCAGATATTAATGAAACTTTAGAACTAGGAGTGCTACTTAATTCTGCCCAAAAAGGTAAATTGTCAATCATGATTGCAGACAAATCACCATAGTAGCTATTATTGTTTTCATAAATATCTTTTGATCCACCTAATCTTAAACATTTACCTATCAGTAACTCTGAATTTATATTATTGTTAAAATAAAGAGACAACATGTCTTTTCCTGCTTTATAATGACAGTCATCAAGGGACTCAAAACTTATAGGAATAAATTTACTTTTAGCATTAGTTGTTCCACTAGATTTTGCAAACCACTTTATTGGTGTTCGCCAAAAAATATTTTGTTCTCCTTTACGATTTCTTTCGATGTCTTCATAAATATCTTCATATGCAACTATTGGTACCCTTTCTTTAAAATCATTGTAATGTCTAATTGTTTTAAACTCAAATTTTTTACCAATTTCAGTATCGATAGAATACACTACAAGCTTTCTTAGAACTTCCTGTTGAACTTCTATAGGATAATCTTTAAAAAGTTCTATCTGGCTTATTCTTCTTTTTAAAAAGAAAGATGCAACAGAATTAAAAATTGGAATTGGCATGTAATGTATATATTTACCATAAAAATAGTAAACATTAAATTATGTTCTCAGGAGTATTAAAAAAAATGATATCCATACATGATAATCCTGTCAGATATATATTAGACTTCGATAATGATTTACTATTTCTTAATCAGGTTATTGGAAAAAATTTAAAAATTCATAAAACAGGATATTGTTGTTTATCATGCTTCGAAAACATTGAAATTTTTGCAAATGGATTTTGTAAAAAATGCTTTTTTGAATCACCAATGTCTGGAGATTGGGTTATGAAGCCTGAATTAAGTAAAGCTCATTTAGATATTGAAGATCGAGATATTTCCTATGAAAAGAAAGTTCAATTACAAAACCATATTGTATATCTATCTAAAACAAGTGGAATAAAAGTTGGTGTAACAAGGTCAAATAACATGGCTACAAGGTGGATTGATCAAGGAGCAATTGAAGCAATTGAGTTAATTGAAGTACCCAACAGATATCTAGCAGGAATTGCTGAAGTAAAATTGAAAGATAAATTTTCTGATAAAACAAATTGGCGAAAAATGTTGACTAGTAATATTGAAGAGACAAATATTAAAGATGAAAAAAAATTAGCTCTAGATTCTTTGGGTTCTGAGTTTGAAAAGTATTTTAAACAGGACAGTGATGTTTTAAAGTTTAATTATCAAATAGATAAATTGATAGATAGTGTAAAATCTAACAGTCTAAAAAAATCAGATAATATTGAAGGAAAATTAATTGGAATAAAAGGACAATATTTAATTTTTGATGACTCTAGTGTGTTCAATGTAAGATCAAATGAAGGTTATGTCGTGGACATAACTATTTCTGATTAAATAACTGTTTTACTTCATCATCATTTAAATCCCTATACTCGCCAATTTTTGTATCTAAATGAATATCCATTATTCTTATCCTTTTTAGCTTTGTAACCCTGTAGCCAAGTACTTCACACATTCTTCTAATCTGCCTATTCAATCCTTGGGTCAAAATAATTTTGAAGCTATTTTCATGAATTTTTTTAACATAACATTTCCTAGTTAATCTACCCATAATTCTTACTCCACGTCTCATTTTTTCGACAAACTCTATTGAAATTTTTTTATTTACTGTTACAATGTATTCCTTTTCTTTTTTGTGTTCTGCACGAAGAACATTGTTAACGATATCTCCATTGTTAGTTAGTAAAATAAGACCCTCACTTTGTTTGTCTATTCTTCCAATTGTAAAAAGTCTTTCCTTGTGATTTATAAAATCAATAATATTATCTTTTACTTTCTCACTTCCAGTACACTCAATTCCAACAGGTTTATTAAATGCTATATAGACTTTCTTTTTATCTTTATATTGAATTATTTCACCATCTACAGAAATTTCATCATCAATATTAACCTTTGATCCAAGAACTGATTTTACACCGTTTATGTATACTCTTCCAGCTGATATATAATCATCTGCTTTTCTCCTTGAGCAAAATCCAACTTCACTTAAATATTTATTAATTCTTTTCTTTTCCAACTTAATTTAGTTTTAGTTCTTCACCTACCTTTAGATTGAATTTATTTCTGAACATCCAAACAAATAGATACAATAAAGGTGTATCTAAAATCGCAACTATTACTTTGAATAAAAAGCCTGATATAATTAATACTAAAAATTTATCTTGAGGAAGTATTCCAAAGACAATAAGAAGTGATACAATAGTAAAAGTATCTACAAACTGAGAGGTAAAAGTTGAAAAATTATTTCTCAACCAAAGGTGTTTACCTTTTGTTAATTTTTTCCAGAAATGATAAATTCTAATGTCAATAAATTGAGCAAACAAGTAAGTTAACATTGATGCTAGTACTGCTAAAGGTGCATTTAGAAACACACTATTAAAAGTAGTATCATCAATTGGAGATCCTTCAATAGCAGGAACTTGACTAGAAATAAATATCAATCCAACTGAGAAAATTGAAGCAAATATTCCAGCAATTACAACTTGGTCAGCTTTTTTTCGACCGTATATTTCAGATATTAAATCAGTGATTAAAAAAGTTAAAGGATAGGGTAATATCCCTACTGATAATTCAAAAAGTTTAACTCCCATTAAATTTATATCAAATGGATACCAGTAAAATATTTTAGTAAATATTAAATTTGATGCCACAAGAGATGTAATAAATAAACCAGCTAGGATTAAATAAATATTGTTAGCTAAAGATATTTTTTTGGCGTTCATTTATAAAACTTATGAGTAAAGTATATTTTTCAATAGGGTCTAACAAAGGTAATCGTTCTGAACTAATTAATGAAGCTATTACAAAGATTGATATTTTCATTGGAAAGGTTGAGCTAAGGTCAAGCATTTATGAAACAAAGTCATGGGGTTTCAAGTCAAGCAATTTTTACAATACCTGTTTATTAGTTGATTCTAGTCTTTCAGTAGAATTAATTTTAAATAAAATTTTAAAAATTGAAAAAGATATGGGAAGATTAAATTCAGTTGGCCAATATAGCGATAGATGTATAGATATAGACATCTTATTTTTTGAAGATATTATAGTAAACAGTAAAGATTTGATTATTCCCCATCCTAGACTTCATCTAAGAAAATTTGTTTTAACTCCAATGCTAGATTTGATGCCAGATTTAATTCATCCTATTTTAAAAAAATCGATTAGGCAATTAGAACTTGAATGTGATGATAACGATCAACCAAAAAAAATTGATTAGTTATAATTCGGTTTTAAAGAAAAAATCCCAAAGTACAATTCCTGCCGCTACAGAAACATTTAAAGAATGTTTTGTTCCAACCTGAGGTATTTCAACAACTTCATCTGAAACATTTATAATATCATCTGAAACACCATCTACTTCGTTTCCAAATATAAAAGCATACTTTGTTCCCCTTACAGGATTAAATTTTTCAATCTTTAGAGATTCATCTGCCTGTTCGATTGAAATTATTTTAACATCTTTTTTCTTCAATTTTTTAATTGTTTCAATAATATCATCAGAATACTCCCAATCAACAGAATCAGAAGATCCTAAAGCAGTTTTTTTCATTCTTTCATTTTCAGGAGTTGCAGTATATCCTGAAATGATTATTTTTTCTATTAGAAATGAATCAGATGTTCTAAATATTGACCCAACATTATGAATACTTCTAATGTTGTCAAGAACTACTATTGCAGATGTTTTTTTTGATTTTTTAAAATCATCAATTGACTTTCTGTTAAGTTCAGTATTTTTTAATTTTCGCATTAGAGTAAAAATAAAAATATTTAAATTAGCACAAATACAAATCAGTGACCAAAGCTACTAAAATCACCCCTTTAATGAAGCAGTATAATGATATTAAATTTAAATATCCTAATACTGTACTTTTGTTTAGAGTAGGCGATTTTTATGAAACTTTTGGACAGGATGCAGTCTTGGCTTCTAAAGTTTTAGGAATTGTTTTAACTAAGAGAGGTGCAGGATCAACTAGTGAAACTGAGTTAGCAGGATTTCCTCATCATTCCATCGAGAATTATTTACCAAAATTGGTAAAGGCTGGTCATAGGGTTGCAATTTGTGATCAACTTGAAGATCCTAAATTAACTAAGAAAATTGTTAAAAGAGGTGTAACAGAAATTGTTACTCCTGGAATAGTAATAAATGATGGAGTTCTAGATCAGAAAAAAAATAATTATTTAGCATCTATATATTTTGAAAAAAATGAATGTGGAATTTCTTTTTTAGATGTTTCCACAGGAGACTTTTATATTTCTCAGGGAGACTTTAAATTAATTGATCAGCTTATTTCAAACTTCTCTCCAAATGAAATTTTAGTTTCTAAACCTTCAAAGAATAAGTTTAATGAATTAATAGGGAGCATATATAATATTTATCCTCTTGATGATTGGGTATTCGATAGCTCTTATTCTAAAAATAGATTATTAGATCACTTTGATACAAAAAGTTTAAAAGGATTTGGTGTTGAGGACATTCAGCTTGGGATTACTGCTGCTGGATCAATAATTCATTATTTAGGTGATACCGAACACAATAATTTAAGTCATATTTCAAACCTTCAAAGAATTTTCCCTGACTCCTATGTTTGGATGGATAAGTTCACAATGAAAAATCTTGAATTATTTAATTCAAATTCATCAAATGGATTTAATCTTTCAGAAACAATTGATGATACAATCACCAGTATGGGATCAAGAAGATTAAAAAATTGGATAGCATTTCCTTTAGTTGAAAAAAAAGATATAAAGATGAGACAGGAAATAGTTTCTTCAATAATTGATGATAATGAAGTAAGTGATCAACTAGACATTAATCTAAACAGTATTTCAGATATAGAACGGTTAATGTCCAAAATTGCTACTTATAAAATATCACCAAGAGAGTTAGTGTATCTTAAAAATTCTCTGGAAAGTGTTAAAAAAATCAAACAATCTCTATCCGACATTTCAGGAAACTTAAAGAGTTATGGAAAGACTATACCTGTTTCTGATTCAATAGTTAGCTTGATTACAAAAACTTTAAAGGAAGATTCACCAGTATCGATATTAAAAGGTGACTTTATTAATGATAACTATTCAAATGAACTTGATGAATTAAGAAATATAAGATCGTCAGGAAAAGAATATTTAAATCAAATTTTAGAGAGGGAAAGTGAAATAACTAAAATACCATCTTTAAAAATATCTTTTAATAATGTATTTGGATATTATATTGAAGTAAGAAATACACATAAAGATAAAGTACCTGAAGATTGGATAAGAAAACAGACTCTTGTAAATGCAGAAAGATATATCACACAGGAATTAAAAGAGTATGAAGAAAAAATAATTAATGCAGATGAAAAAATTAAGGATCTAGAACTTAAACTTTTTCTAAAACTTATAGATAATCTTCAAGATAGTCTTACAACTTTAAAATTAATTTCGGAGAGAGTTTCAGTAATTGATATTTTGAATTCTTTTTCAAAAAGAGCTATTAAGTATAAGTATATATGTCCTGAGATAATAGATGAAAAAAAGATTGAAATAACACAAGGAAGACACCCAGTTATTGAGGCTAACCTTCCTCATGGTGAAAGATATGTTCCAAATGATATTCTTTTAGACAAGGACCAGCAAATTATTATGATAACCGGACCTAACATGTCTGGGAAGTCAGCAATTCTTAGACAAACAGCATTAATTACAATACTTGCACAAATTGGAAGTTTTGTTCCAGCTAAAAAAATGCGATTTTCTATTGTAGATAGAATTTTTACTAGAGTAGGAGCTAGTGATAATATTTCTATGGGTGAGTCAACATTTATGGTAGAGATGAATGAGACTGCATCAATTCTTAATAATCTTACTGATCATAGTTTAATACTTCTGGATGAAATTGGAAGAGGGACAAGTACATATGATGGGATATCAATAGCTTGGGCTATCGCAGAATTCCTTCATGAAAATAAAAATAATCCTCATGTACTTTTTGCAACTCATTATCATGACCTTAACGAAATGGAGTCTATCTTTAAAGGAATAAAAAACTTTAATGTAAGTGTGAAGGAGACTAAAGAGGATGTGGTATTTTTAAGAAAACTAGTTAAAGGAGGAAGTAATCATAGCTTTGGAATTCATGTTGCAAAGATGGCAGGAATGCCAAAATTAGTTCTTGATTCTGCAAAAAATAAATTAAAATTGATGGAGAGGACATTACCTCATAAATTAAAAGGTGATAATAAAGATGATAATTTTCAGCTTAGTTTTTTTGATGTAGAAGATCCAAAAATGCAAGAAATAAGAAAGATTATTGAAAATTTAGATATTGATAATTTAAGTCCAGTTGAAGCGTTGATAAAATTAAATCAAATTAAAAAAGAATTAAAAAATGAAGATTGATTTACATGGTAAAACTCATCCTGAGGGTCTTGAGTTAATTGAAGAATATATGTTATTAAATTCTTTAAAAGGTAGTGTTAGTTTGCATGTCATCACTGGAAATTCTCCTATCATGCAAAAAAAAATTATTGATCAAATATGTAGTAAGCATGGTTTTTCTTATTATATACCATCGCATAATCCAGGTGAAATTTTTATTCAGTATGAAAAACTATAAACTTTTAATTCTTTTAATCTTCATAATAGTCAATTCTTGTTCTAAAGAAGATGAGATAAATCAATTAAATGAGACAATAGTTAATCTTCAAAATGATATAGCAAAACTTAATTCTCAGATTACGGATTATTCTATAGAGATAAATCAACTAACAACTCAAAATAATACTCAATCCAGTCAAATAGCTGAGCTTAACTTTCAATTGAATAATTTTCAGATTCAAATTCAGGAATATATTGATCAAATACAGGTTCTTACGGAGTCAAATGAAATACTTGAAAGTGATAATAATAGTTTAAATACTCAAATTACTGATCTTCAAGATCAACTTTATGCAATTCAGTCTCAAAGTGCTGAAGATGGACTTTATCTTTTTAATAAAATTGAAATACTAGAGCCTCCATTTGGTGGAACAATGTGGGATCTTCCAGATTTAATTACATCATCTGATTATACTATTTATTCTACATCCTCATATCAAGGAATAGAAACAAGATTGTTTTATGACAAATCTATTCCTGATTTTATAAATTATCCTGCTCATATATATAAAGTTAATTTTGGTGATGACCTATCTATTGATTTTGAAATTTATACCGAGTTTACGCAAGAGGAGGCGGGTAATATCGAACAAAAATACGCTCCCCTTATTGGTCAGCTTGGTAAGGACTTAAGAAGAAATATAAAATCTTTTGAGTTTCTTAAAGGAGAAGAAGTTGCTTCAGCTCAAAGATCAGATGATCTTAATTATGCAAATATTACATTTCATACTGATTGGTTAACTAATTTGGTTGAAACAAGGCCTGATGGAGATAAAACGGAAGAATTACTTATTCATGAATCAGCTCATCTTTCAATAGATCCCTATGTATATGGACAACAAGGATGGAATGACGCTGTTAATTTAGACGGAAATTTTCTGTCTACATATGCAAAAGATAATCCAGATTCTGAAGATGTAGCAGAGACATTTCAGGCTTATATTGCAGTAAAATTTTTTCCAGATAGAATCTCTAATTCTTTAAGAGACACTATCTTATCTGTATGCCTGAATAGATTTAAATACTTTGACTCATTAAATTTAGATTTATCTATATATAAATAACTAAATTATTTTAAATTTGCTGTTCTGCGAAAGTAGCTCAGTTGGTAGAGCATCACCTTGCCAAGGTGGAGGTCGCGGGTTCAAATCCCGTCTTTCGCTCAAATTGCTCGAGTGGTGGAATTGGTAGACACGTTGGACTTAAAATCCAATGAGCAGTAATGTTCGTGCGGGTTCAAGTCCCGCCTCGAGTACTTGAAAAGCCTCCTTTTAGGGGGCTTTTTTATTTAAGTTTCTTTATAACAAATTAACTATTAGTTACTCAAAATATTTTTAACTTAGAGACATATAATCAAAAAATATGCGCTATTCAATCCTATTACTAATCAGTTTATTTCAGTTTACCTTTGCTCAAAATTCCATTGAAAGACTTGAGAATTCACCTCGTCATCATGAATGGGTTAAAATTAACTCAAATTCAAATGAAATTAATAGTTTTTTGGTATACCCGGAAGTATCTAAAAAAGTTCCTGTAGTTGTACTAATTCATGAAAATAGGGGACTAAACGACTGGGCACGAAGTATGACAGATCAAATTGCAGAAATGGGATATATTGCAATTGCACCCGACTTTCTTTCGGGTACTGCACCAAATGGAGGTGGAACAAATGATTATCAAAATTCAGATGATGCACGAACCGCAATATATAATCTTGATCCTGTTATCATAAATGACATCTTGAATAAAACTGTGGATTATTCCAAAAAGATTCCTTCTGGTAATGGAAAGGTAGTTGTTATCGGGTTTTGTTGGGGTGGAAGTCAATCATTTCAATTTGCAACTGAATCTTCCGAAATTGAAGCCGCAATTGTTTGCTATGGAACTGGTCCTACGGATACGGCCTCTTATTCTAATGTTACGGCACCTGTGTATGGGTTTTATGGAGGAAATGATAATAGAGTAAATGCAACAATTACAGCTAGTGCATCAGCTATGAAAGCTGCTGGAAACCCATTTGAACAAATTATTTATGATGGGGCAGGGCATGGTTTTTTTAGAGCTGGAGAGAATCAAAATGCAACTGAAGCAAATCGTTTAGCAAGAGAACAAGGAATTCAACGTTTAAAAGAAATTTTAAAAGGACTTTAATTGTTATCAAGATATGTTCAATTTTGAGTTATATACTAATAACTAACTCATATATGTAAAAGAAATATTCTTTTCTACAGATTCTGATAAGGTGTGGTGAACTGGGCAATTATTAGCAGCTCTTTCTAAAATAGTTTTAGTTTTAGAATCGTATTCTTTTGGAAAAGTTAAATCAATATCAATTTTAGTAATTCTTCTTGGGTTAATTCCCATCGTTTTTTTAACAATTGCATTAGTCCCTTTAATATCAATATCATCTTTCTCAACAGCAATTGCCATTATAGTTAAGATACAACTAGCTAAAGCTGAACATACCATATCGGTTGGCGAAAATGTTTCTCCAAGCCCATGGTTATCTTTTGGAGCATCTGTGCTTATTTTAGATCCAGAATCCAAATGAGTTGCAGTTGTTCTTAAATTCCCTTGGTATTTAATTTCAAATGTGTTCATAATATAATTTTAATGATTTTAAAATTCTGTAAGTTTTCCATTTAAGTCTCCACGAAAGAATTTTTTATTCTTTACAATTAAAATCTCTCCATCCAAACCATATTTTATTCCAGAATCAACTCCAAATATTTTATTATTAAATAAAGAGACTATTTTTTCTTGAGTAGTATGTCCAACAATTATATTTTTTGCGTTTAAAAGCTTTAAAACTTTATAAATATCAGTTAAATGAGCTTCAAAGCTTTCAAAATATTTTTCGAAGTACCCACGATACCATATCAAACTATTTTGGCCATAATATAGGTCATAATAATCAGTAGACTTAAGTTGTTCTTTTGTGTAAACATTATTTTTCCTCATCATAGAATTTATGCTATCTAGATCAACACCATATTTTTCTATGAATTTTTCTGATACACCTCCATGAGTAAAAACTATATTGTTTATCTTAATTATTGCTGGTTTTGAGCGTAACCACCTTCCTAAAATTGTTTTATTACCATATAATTTATCATAATCTATGTCAAGTAGCTTAGAGGATAATATGTATTTATCAGTTAAGTATCTTAAATCTTTTTGAAGAATCATATATTCATGATTACCAAGAAGATAATGGACACGTCCGCCTTTATTTTTTGCTTGATTTTCAAGTTTATAAATTAGCCATAGTAGTTCGTTAACCTTATCTCCTCTATCAAAGATATCTCCGGTAATTACTAGATGTCCTTTGTCAAAGCTCCAGTTTAATTCTTCATCAATTATTTTATTATTTTTCAATAATTCAATTGCTAAATCATATTGTCCATGAATGTCACTTAATGCAGCAATTTTTTTTATTTTTTTAAAAGTAGATTTTTCAGGATAGTATAATGTATCATAGGAATCCAGATTTAATGTAGTTGTTATGACCTCATTGTTTAATATAGATTTATTTATCAGTTTATCTTTTTCAATAAATATATATGGGCCATCTGAGATTACTTCTCCTTGACCAAAAGAAAGACTATATATCGATAGTAATATTAAAACAATTAGAAATTTTTTCAATTTTTACTGTTTAGATCTCTTTCCCTTTTCTTTTATACTTTCTTTAGCCATTCCTATATGCACCAAATGATGTTTTGTATGCCAAGCATACATGCCAACATGTTCATGAAGAATAATATTTTTATCTCTTGCGGAGTGATAGTAGGTTTTATTAAAATCATCTTGTGAAAGAGTTTTCAGAAGACTAACCCACTTTGCATGAATTCCTTCTATTACTTTTAAGCTATCCTCTACATCTAATACATTTGATTCAGGTGTAGTTAAAAATTCACTTACTTCATACATTTTTACACTCGGATTATCTTCTAGTAAAGTGTGTTTTGTTCTAAGGAATGCATATGTGTGAGTATCACAATAATGATGAATAATTTGAGCAATATTCATTCCACCCTCTCTGTAACTTTTTTTAAAGTCTGTTTTATCAAGTCCTTTTACTGAAGCTCTAAGATTATTTGCAAATGACTCGAGTGTCTTTATATCTTCTATTGTTCTAGAGAAGTTAAATTCTAGAATTGCTTTATATTTTCCAATTGGAAATTTTAGTTTTTCAATATCATTTTCCATAATAAGTTCTAGTTTAGATTTGAGTAATCATTTATTAAAGTATCTACAATTTCTTTTGATTCATCCTTATAATCTATTTTAAAAATTGATGGTGAATCAACCCATTTTGAAATAGTTTCTAAATTTTTTTGTGAAAATCTGTCAATAACGATAACACCTTCTTCCATAAGAGCTGCAGCATTAAACTGCTGTTCTATTTGAGCCTCAACAGGAACCACAAGCATAGGCTTTCCAAGAAAAATAGCTTCTGAGGTAGTTGCAAATCCACCTGCACATACAATTCCATAACAAGAAGCAAATTTTTTCAAAAATAAATCTTCAGACAATGGTTCAACATTGACTTCAGAAATAACTTGTTTTGATTTTGTGTCAGGAGAAAAAATTGTCCAATTTTTTCCCTTGGGAAGTTGTTTGATTATTTCTATAAGTTTAGAAGGAGAATAAGTGGGTAAATAAATAATTATCTCATTACTCTCTGAAATATTTAGATTTCTTACTTTATCTCTAATTATTGGAAAAAAGATTCTATCGGCATATTTCTTATAATGATATCCGTATCCAAGATTAGATGGAATAATATACTTTATTGCAGATAAAACTAATTTAGAATAGCTGTCAGGTTTTGGAATATTTTTCAAACTCATTGAGTATTGATTGGTCAATTCAAAACATTTAACATTTTTAAATTTTGAGGACCATGCAGATACTGGTTCAAAATCGTTTATGACTAGATCATATTTTTTAGTAGGGCATGATATTACCTCTTTAATAAATCTTGGATAGTTATTTAAAAAGATTGTTTTTAACCAATTAACAGCTCCGGTATCAGTATAAAAAAAAGTAAGTCCATGATAATGAAAGATAGGTTCTTCTTCAAGTAAAAAATCATTCTTTGGACCACTAGTTATTATATCCAAATCAGCTACTTGTTTTAACTTAGGGATTATACTTTGCGCTCTGGCTAAATGACCATTTCCAGTAGTTTGAATAGCGTAGAGGATTTTCATTTATCCTGAAGAATTTTGAACTCTGCGATTAAATCTTTATAAAGTTCTTTGTTAGTCATTTCAATTCGAGAACCTTCTTTTTTAAATTCTTCTTCAGTTCGAGTATGCATGTAGATAGACCATTTATTGTCTACATATTCTAATGAAGATAAACTTTCAAGCCAGTCTCCAGAATTCATATAAATAACCTCATCACCGTTAACATTGAATGATTCGATTTTTGGAGTATGAATATGACCACATACTACATATTTGTATCCGTTTTTATGAGCAGTTTCAGCAGCAGTTCTTTCAAAATTGCTAAAATATTGAACTGCAGTTTTTACGTTGGCTTTGATATTTTTAGAAAAATTTAATCTTTTACGACCAAGAGGTATCATTACCTTTTTGTTAAGCCAACTATTAAACATTATCATGTAATCGTATAGAAATCCTGCTAGTTTAGTTATCCACTGAGTTTGAATAGAAAAATCAAAAACATCACCATGAAACATCCATACTTTACCTTCATCAGTATCTAATACAACTTGATTTACTATTTGGAAATTTTTAATCTTATAATTCAAAAATTTTCTTAATAATTCGTCATGATTTCCAACTACATAATGTATTTCCTTACCCTGAGCTATAAGATCAAGAATATACTTTACAACTTTCATATGAGAGCTAGGCCAAAACTTTTTGTTAAAGAGCAAAATATCAACAAAGTCTCCATTGATGACAATCTTTTTTGCTTCAACTGTTTTAAGGTAAGCTAAAACTTCATCAGCTTCGGACCCGTATGTGCCAAGATGTAAATCTGAAATAACAAGAATATCAAGATTTCGTTTCACTTATTTGAATGTTTAATGAAAGATGACTCTGATTTACATGAAGGCTTGAAGCTTCATTGCTAAACCTTGATCACCTTTAATTTTGAGTTTACCACTCATAACAGCCATCATAGGATTTACTTTACCGTTTTTAAGATCTTCCATTAAAGAGCCAGCCATCGTGATAGTACAATCTGCCTCCATATCTTCTAATAATATCTTGTTTTCAGAGCCAGTTCCATCTATGCAGATTGAGTTTCCATCAATCTCAAATTTAATTGTACCACCAATTGGTGCTGCATTTTTTGCTTTAGATTGAAAATTAGCTAGTATATTTTCTTTGTCCATAATTTTATCGTTATCGTGTAAAGGTAATAATTAAAATAATTTTATTTAGATTAGCATTTATTATAAAAAAATATGAGCTATAAAGTTAAAAAAGCCGTAGTTCTTGGATCTGGAGTTATGGGTTCTGGAATTGCATGTCACCTTGCAAATGTTGGAATAGATGTTTTAATGCTTGATATCCAGCCAAATGATAAGTCAATAAAAAATAAAAATATAATTGCAGATGAGTCTTTAAAGAACGCGATAAAATCAAGACCAAACCCTCTTTATAAAAAAGAATATGCTAAGAGGATTTCAACAGGAAATTTTGATGATGATTTTGAAAAAATAAAAGATGCAGATTGGATAATTGAAGTAATTGTAGAAAATCTGGAAATCAAAAAAACAGTTTTTGAAAAAGTTGAAAAATTTAAATCTGATCATGCTTTTGTAACTTCAAATACATCCAGTATTCCAATTTCACTTTTATGTGAAGGAAGATCAGATAACTTCAAATCAAAATTCTGTGGAACACACTTTTTTAACCCTCCTAGATATTTGAGGTTATTTGAGGTTATTCCTCATGATGATACCGATCCTTCTTTAACTTCATTTTTAATGGAATTTGGAGATCTTGTTCTTGGAAAACAAACGGTTCTTTGTAAAGATACTCCAGGGTTTATTGGAAACAGAATTGGTGTAATGTCAGGAATTAAGGTGCTTCAACTTACTGATAAATATAATTTTACAATTGAGGAAGTTGATTTAATGACTGGAACTGTTATAGGTCATCCTAGCTCAGGATCTTTTAGACTTCAAGATATTGTAGGTCTAGACACTAGTGATAAGGTCACAAATTTTTTAGTTGATAATGTTAAAACTGATACTTTCTACAGTAAACTTAAGGATCAACCTGAAAATAAATCTTTTAAATTTTTAATTGATAATAATTTTTTAGGAAATAAAACAGGTAAAGGATATTTCGAAAAGACCAAAGAGAAAGATGAAAATGGAAAGACAATTATAAAAGCTCTTGATCTTGATACAAATACATACAGAAAATCTATCAAGCCTAATCTCCCTGAAATAAAAGAGGCTAAATCAATTGAACTTTTTGATCGCAGACTTAAATTTTTAGTTGAAGGTGATTCGAATCCAAGTAAGTTTTACAGAGAATATTACTCATGTCTTCTCTCATACGCAGCAATGTGTGTTCCAGAGATTGCAGATGAATATTATCAAATAGATGATGCTTTAAGAACTGGTTATGCATGGAATCATGGCCCTTTTGAACTTTGGGATAATCTAGGGTTAGATTTTGCAATTGACATGATTGAAAAATGTGGAGATGAAATACCAGATTGGATTTCAGAAATGAAAAATTCAGGTGCTGAATCATTCTATAAATTTGAAGGTGGTAAGAAAAAATATTTTGATTTAAAGTCAAAGAAGTATATTAATGTTCCAAGTTCTGAATCATTTTTCCTACTTGACGCTTACAGAGAAAATAATCAAATACTTAAAAACTCAGAATGTACAGTTCATGATATTGGAGATGGAGTAATGTGTATTGAATTTCAAACAAAAGGAAATTCAATTGGAGAGGGAATTGCAAAAGGAATTAATGAAGCAATTGATATAGCAGAAAGAGATGGTTGGAATGGAATTGTTATTGGTAATAATGATAAACAATTTTCTGTTGGAGCCAATCTAATGAATATTGGTATGATGGCAATGCAACAAAACTTTGATGAAATTGAAAAGTTTTTAGTAGGCTTTCAAAAAATATTAATGAGAATGAGAACTTGTAATGTTCCTGTAGTTGCTGCAACCCATGGTTTTGTGATGGGTGGTGGACTTGAAGTTGCAATTCATTGTGATGCTGGAATCTATGCATCTGAATCATATATTGGTTTAGTAGAAGCTGGTGTTGGTCTTATACCTGCTGGTGGAGGAACAAAAGAGATGGCAATGAGAGCATCTGATTCTTTTAATACAGGAGATGTAAAAATGCCTTCTTTAATTGATCACTTTAAATCAATTGCCATGGCATCTGTTTCAACATCTGCCCACGAAGCTTTTGATCTTCATTACTTAAATCCAAACAGAGATTTTATTTGTATGAATAGGATGAGAAATATTGAAATGGCAAAAGATAAAGTTTTAAGTCTAAGGACAGGATATATACCACCATCATCCAGACAGGATATTGAAGTTCTTGGTAGAGCAGGATTATCTACGTTATATTCTGCAATTAATGAATTTAAACTTGGTAACTATATGTCAGACCATGATGTAGAAGTTTCAAGAAAAGTTGCATACATCATGTGTGGAGGTGACTTAACTTATTCTCAAAATGTGAGTGAAGAATACCTTTTAGATCTTGAAAGAGAAAGTTTTATGAGTTTACTTGGAAACCAAAAAACTCTAGACAGAATTCAATACATGTTAATGAATAAAAAACCTTTAAGAAATTAATTATGGAAGCATATATAGTAGCTGGTTATAGATCAGCAATTGGTAAAGCAAAGAGAGGTGGTTTTAAGAATTATAGAACCGATGATCTTGCAGTAGATGTGATTAAACATCTTTCAAGTCAAGTCCCAGAACTTGATACTACAAAAGTTGATGATGTAATTGTTGGATGTGCTAATCCTGAGGGAGAACAAGGTCTTCAGGTAGCAAGATTAATATCTGCAAGAGCTCTTGGTAAAGAAGTTCCAGGTGTAACAATTAATAGATATTGTGCTTCAGGTCTTGAAGCTATTTCAATGGCAGTAAGTAAAGTAAGAGCAGGATTTGGTGATATATTTATTGCAGGTGGAATTGAAAGTATGAGTTTATTACCAATGACTGGATATAAGTTAGCCCCTAGTTATCAGGCTAATCTTGAAAACATGAATTATCATATTGGAATGGGACACACTGCGGAGGCAGTTGCAGAAAAATACAAAATTACAAGAGAAGCATCAGATAAATTTTCATATGAGTCTCATGTCAAAGCAGCAAATGCAATTGACAATGGTTATTTTAAAGATCAAATAGTTCCCGTAACTGTCGAAGAAGTTTTTGTTAAGGATGGTAAAAAAGTATCTAAATCTCATACCGTAGATATGGATGAAGGTGTTAGGAGAGAAACAACAATTGAAGCTTTAGCAAAACTAAGACCAGCTTTTAAGCTTGGAGGAATTGTAACTGCAGGTAGTTCATCTCAAATGTCAGATGGTGCAGCTTTTGTTTTAGTAATGTCCGAAGAAATGGTAAAGCAACTTGGAGTAAAACCAATTGCAAGAATGGTTACATGTACTTCAGGTGGTGTTGATCCATTATATATGGGTATAGGACCGGTTGAGGCAATCCCTAAAGCTTTAAAACAAGCAGGATTAAAATTATCTGATATTGAACAAACAGAATTAAACGAGGCTTTTGCTGCACAGGCACTTGCTGTTATTCAAGAGAGTGGTCTTGATCCAGAAACTGTAAATGTAAATGGAGGAGCTATTGCTCTTGGTCATCCTTTAGGTTGTACTGGAGCTAAACTTTCAATTCAATTATTAGAAGAAATGAAGAGAAGAAATCAAAAGTACGGAATGGTTACTGCATGTGTTGGAGGTGGACAAGGAATAGCTGGTATTTATGAAAGGCTTTAGACCTTTTTAACAACATAAGTTACAACTCCCCACACTATAAATTCATTTTCTTCGGTAACCTTAATTGGATTATAATTTTTATTTTCTGGAATCAGATATATATGATCCTTTTCAATTTTTACTCTTTTTACTGTAAAGTCTCCATTTAAATAGCAGACTGCAATTTTATTGTTTTTTAATTCTTCGCTTCTATCAATCACTAAAATATCCCCATCATCTAATCCTGCATCTTTCATTGATTCTCCAGATACTTTTGCATAGAACGTGGCCTCTTTATTCTTAACTACTACCTTTTCAAGACTAATTCTTGATTCTTCAAAGTCACTTGCTGGTGATGGGAAACCTGCCGATATTCCATCCTCAATAAATAAATTATTTAAAGAGTCTTTATCATTAGGTTTGAATATTTTAATATTATTGTTTTTAGTCATATTCTATTTAACAATTAAAACTTCATCAATTTCGGTTGTGTAATTTCTTGATAGTTTTTGTCTCTTCATTTTCCATATTCTTTTCTGATCTTGACTAGCCAGTCTTACTTTATAGAGTCCATATTTATTATCAATATTATCAATGCTTCTCATTAGCTTTTTTTGTTTATCAATATTTTGATCAAATAAGCTAAATTGACGACTAGATTGTGGAGATAAGCCCATCAGAATTATTCCTGCTTTTTTATAGGATTTATTTTTAGAATAAATTTTAGTTAAAAGTTTCACAGCGAATTTACTTATTTCAATACTTGAATTTGTTGAAAAAGGTAGTGATCCAGTTAAACTGAAATGGTATTTATCATCTGTTTGCTTGAAAGGATTACTTCTAATAAAAACAGAAATCATATTACATTCACTATTCTGTCTCCTAAGTTTTTTAGAAGCAACTACAGAGAATGTTGTAATTCTTTCAATAAGATCAGTAAGTGATGAAATTTCAGATTCAAAACTTCTAGTAGTAGCAATAGATTTTTTGCCAATTTTTCCTTCTTCAATATTAAGAGTAGGAATTCCTTCAAGCTCTTTTTTGAGTTTTAACCCTATTATACTCATGTTTTTTTTGACCCATTGATCAGGAAGATTTACAAAGTCCATTCCAGACTTCACATTAACTTTCAAAAGTTTTTTTTCATTTTGAAAACCAATACCCCATATATCTCCAGCAGAAATATTTTTTAAAGCTTTTATACGTTTTTCATTATTGTTAATTGAATAGAAGCCATTTGTTCTGGTAGAATATTTTTTTGCAATTCTATTTGCAACTTTTGCAAGTGACTTAGTTGGTGCTAAACCTATTGAAACAGGTATGCCTGTCCATTTAAAAATTGTTTTTATTATATCACTACATTTTTTATTAGCCTCATCTTCAGAGAATCCATCAAATTTTATAAACGCTTCATCAATACTGTAGATTTCTACATCTGGTACATAGCGAGATATTATAGACATTACCCTATTACTTATATCTCCATATAATGTAAAGTTAGATGAGAAAATTTGAACTTTGTTTTTTTGAAAAATTTCTTTGTATTTAAACGCTGGAGCTCCCATTGGAATACCAAGAGATTTAGCCTCATTACTTCTAGCTATTACACAGCCATCATTATTAGATAGAATTACAACTGGTTTACCATTTAAATGAGGTTGAAAAACTCTTTCACAAGAAGCATAAAAATTATTACAATCAATTAGGGCAAACATGATACAAAAATCTAAAAATTATTAAGAAACATAGAAAACAAGTTGTAATTTTATTAACTATATAACATTGAATGGACAAATTCTCATTTCTTAATTCGGCTCATACAAGTTTTTTTGCAGAAATGTATGATCAGTACCTAGAATCACCTGATAGTCTAGAGCCTAGTTGGAAAGCTTTTTTTCAAGGATTTGACTTTGGGTTAGAGAATGCAAACATTACTGTTGAAGAGAAAAAATTTGAAGTACCTGAAAATATAAAAAAGGAATTTCAGGTTGTTAATTTAATTGATGCTTATAGAAAAAGAGGGCATTTGTTTACAGTTACAAATCCAGTAAGAGAAAGAAGAAAATATTTACCTACGCTAGATATAGAAAACTTTGGATTAGAAAACAGTGACCTTGAATTGGTTTTTAGTGCAGGGGAGATAGTTGGTATTGGAGCAGATAAATTAAAGAATATAATAGATCATTTAAAGAGAATATACTGTCATTCAATAGGTATTGAGTATATGTATATAAGAGATCCAGAAAGAGTTAAGTGGATTCAGAATCAAATTAATGTAAATGGAAATCATCCTAATTTTTCAAAGGATGAAAAGTTGCAGATTCTGGAAAGCTTAAATAAAGCATATACTTTTGAAAACTTCTTACAAAAAAAATATGTAGGACAAAAAAGGTTTTCACTAGAAGGTGGAGAGTCACTGATTCCTGCTATTGATTTTTTGATAAATCTAGCGGCTGAGAAAGGAGTAGAAGATGTTGTGATGGGAATGTCACACAGGGGAAGGCTAAACACTCTTGCAAATATATTTGGAAAGTCCAGTAGAGATATTTTTGGTGAGTTTGAAGGTAAAGACTACGAAGAAGATATTTTTGATGGGGATGTAAAGTACCATCTTGGATGGACTTCTGAAAGGACTACATCATCAGGTAAAAAAATCAACATGAATCTTGCACCAAATCCTTCTCATCTTGAGTCTGTTGACCCCATAGTTCAAGGTATAGCAAGAGCTAAACTAGAAAATGATTTTGATAATAACACTAATAAAGTTTTACCTATTATTATCCATGGGGATGCTGCTGTTGCTGGACAAGGGGTTGTATACGAAGTAATTCAAATGTCAAGATTAAAAGGATATACTACAGGTGGGACTATCCATTTAGTAGTTAATAATCAAGTTGGATTTACCACAAATTATCTTGATGCTAGATCCAGTACTTATTGTACAGATGTCGGAAAAGTAACTCTTTCTCCTGTTCTTCACGTTAATTCTGACGATGTTGAAGCAGTTATTCATGCAGTAACTTTTGCTTTAGAATATAGAAATCAATTTAATAGAGATGTTTTTATTGACCTTCTTGGTTATAGAAAGTATGGACACAATGAAGGAGATGAGCCAAGATTTACCCAACCTAAATTATATAAATTCATTTCGTCACACCCCAACCCAAGAGATATCTATGCTGCTAAATTAATTGAACAAGGGTTGATTGAAAAACAACATATTTCTAAAATTGAATCTGAATATTTTTCTGAGTTAGAAGGAGAATTATCTGACTCAAAGAAAAAAGATAAAACTAAAATCACTCCTTTTATGGAAGAAGTATGGGATGGTTTTAAGAGAGTAGATGAAAAAATAATGTTAGAGAATTTTAGTACTGGGGCTAAAAAGAGTGATATAATGGATGTTGCTAAATCTATAACTCAACTTCCTGAAAAAGCATTTTTACGTAAAGTTGTTAAACTATTTAATTCAAGAGAAAAATTAGTTTTTGAAAATGGAAAGGTAGATTGGGCTATGGCTGAATTACTTGCTTATGGTACATTGATGACGGAAGGTTTTAATATAAGAATTTCAGGTCAAGATGTTGAGAGAGGTACATTTTCTCATAGGCATGCAGTTTTGAAATCTGAAGATTCAGAGGAGGAATATTTACCTCTTAATAATATAGAATCAAAAAACAAAGGAGTATTTAAAATATATAATTCACTTCTATCAGAATATGGAGTTCTAGGATTTGATTACGGTTACGCTTTAGCTAGTCCAAAATGTTTAACGATTTGGGAAGCTCAGTTTGGAGACTTTTCTAATGGTGCTCAAATTATAATTGATCAATATATTTCATCAGCAGAAGATAAATGGAAATTACAAAATGGAATAGTTCTTTATCTTCCTCATGGTTATGAAGGTCAAGGTGCTGAGCATTCTTCCGCTAGAATTGAACGTTATTTACAGCTTTGTGCTAAAGATAACATGTATGCTGCTAATTGTACAACTCCATCAAATCTTTTCCATCTTTTAAGAAGACAGATGCTCACTACTTTCAGGAAGCCTCTAATTTTATTCACTCCTAAAAGTCTTCTAAGACATCCAAAAGTCATATCTGAAATTGATGAGTTAAATACATCAAAATTTTTACCAATAATAACTGATCAAGAGATTGATCCCAAAAAAGCAGACTCTTTGGTTTTTTGTACTGGAAAATTTTACTTCGATCTTCTAGATTTTAGAGAAAAGAATAATATAAAAAATGTAGCTATTGTTAGAATAGAACAATTATTTCCTTTACCTGTCAAATTAATAATTTCTGAAATTAAAAAATTCTCAAATGCTGAGGATATAGTTTGGGCTCAAGAAGAACCAAGAAATATGGGTGCCTGGAATCATATTCAAACTTATCATCCTGTTGCAAAAAACATGAGACCAGCAACAAGAAGATTTTATGGATCTACAGCATCAGGAAGTCATGTAAGATTCGAAAGAAGACACAAGCAGATAATTGAATATGTATTTGATAAGAGTAAAAATAATTTTAGAAAATAAAATTAGATTCTAATAAACCCCTGCATTTACGAAGCTATTCTTGATTGAATCATATGTTATTTTTGCAGCCTCCTCATTATTCATTTTGTTTAAGTCTTTATTAAATGGCTCAGCACTTACTGTTCTATCATATCCAACTTCTTGTAAAAAATTTAAAAAAGGAGCAGTATCTATCAAGCCAGTTTTACCAGGAAGATTTCTTTCAAGATCAATTTGTTCATCACGAGTTCTACCGTTAACTGCATCATTTAGTTGACACATAATTATATCATCTTTATTTAAAAATCTTAAATCTTCAATAGAATGATTTGCGCAATATAAATGAAAAGTATCTAGTTGATAACCGACATTTCTTTCGTCAATTTCAGATATTAATTCTCTAAGTTCATTAATTGTTCGTATAAATGAAAATTGATCTCTAGCCATAAGAGTTTTTGGTCCAACAAATTCTAATCCAAGTTTCATGTCATTATCACCAATTATTTTAGCACACTCTTTAAGTCTTTCTTTATGTATTTTAAAATTTTTTAAATATGTTAAATTATTACTCGTAGGCATTATCCATCTACAAAATCCAACTGAGTCAATTTTTCTCATCACTTTACAATAGTCTTTTAAAACCTTAATACCATTATTAAAAACAGAATCAGTTTGTGAAAAATCAACTGGTAAAATTGAGACATCAAATGATATAGAATTACTTGCCATTTTATCTAAATAATCACTTAACTCCATGGTACTCATCTTTTTTAAATCATTAATTAAAGGGTATATTGATTCAAACTTATTCTTTATTGCAAGATCTAGTAACTCATAGGTATTGACATTAATCCCAACAGTTCCTGGCATTAAACTTATTTTCATCTTTCTAGATGAAAGTCTATCCATGGAATATAAATTTTGACTTAATGAAATTAAACCAAGTGAAGCAATAGATGATGACTTAATAAAACCTCTTCTGTTTTGCATTTATTTTTATTTATTAAGATAATGATTATTTAAATAGTTTCAATTTTATGATTAATTTTGATAACTTAAAACAAGCTAAAAAGTACTAATGGTTCTTGAAATGAAAATTCCTTCCCCGGGAGAGTCTATAACAGAAGTTGAAATTTCTCAATGGCTAGTTAAAGATGGTGATATAGTTACAAAAGATCAAACAATTGCGGAGATAGATTCTGATAAAGCTACTTTAGATTTACCTGCTGAAGAATCTGGAAAAATTACTTTAAAAGCAGAAGAAGGGGATTTAATGGCTGTTGGAGATATTGTCTGTTTAATTGATACATCTGTTGCTTCTGATTCCAAACCTTTAATTAAAGAACCTGTGGTTAAGGAAGTTAAAGAAGAGAAAAAGGTTGATTTAGTTGAGGATGATGGAATAAGTATTACTCCTCTTGCAAGAAATATTGCTTCAGATAAAGGAATTGATATAAATGAAATTAAAGCTAAAGGGGATAAGATAACTAAAGATGATGTTTTAAAAGTTGTACCTGCAATGGGATCATCAAATGATGAGGGAAGAAGTGAAAACAGAGAAAAACTTTCAATGTTAAGAAGAAAAGTTGCTGAGAGATTAGTCTCTGTCAAAAACGAAACAGCAATGTTAACTACTTTTAATGAAGCAGACTTATCAAATATATTTGAACTTAGAAAAAAGTATAAAGAAGCATTTTCTCAAAAACATGGAGTAGGCCTTGGTTTCATGAGTTTTTTTACAAAAGCAGTTACGAGAGCTCTTAAGTTATACCCAGATGTTAATTCAATGATTGATGGTAACGAAAAAATTTCTTTTAATTATTGTGATATAAGTATAGCAGTTTCGGGTCCTAAAGGGTTAATGACACCAATATTAAGAAACTCGGAAAATTTATCTTTTGCAGCAGTTGAGCAGGAAATAAAAAGACTAGCAGACCATGTAAGAAATAAGACTATCACAGTTGATGATCTGACTGGAGGAACATTTACTATTTCTAATGGTGGTGTTTTTGGTTCAATGTTATCAACACCTATTATTAACCCTCCACAATCTGGTATATTAGGTATGCATAATATAATTCAAAGACCTGTAGCTGTTGATGGAAAAGTTGAGATAAGACCAATGATGTATCTTGCTTTATCTTATGATCATAGAATTATAGATGGTAACCAATCTGTTGGATTTTTAATAGCTGTTAAAGAAGGTGTTGAAGATCCTGAGAATATTCTCATGGACGGTAAAGTTGAAAAACATTTAGGACTTAATTAATTGATTGATACTCATACCCACTTATATCTTGAACAATTTAAAGATGATATTGATGATGTCATCTCAAGAGCTAAAGCTATTGGGGTTCAAAGGTTTTACCTTCCATCAATAAATTCAAAATACAACCAAAGCATGCATGATCTGGAAAAAAAATTTCCTAATGATATTTTTTGTATGATTGGTTTACACCCTTGTTATGTTGATGATAATTTTGATCTGGAAATAGACTTTGTAAAGAAACAAATTGAAAAACATGACTATAAAGCAATTGGAGAAATTGGAATAGATCTTTTTCATGAAAAAAAATATTTTGAACAACAAGTAATTGCTTTTGAAGAACAAATTAAATTAGCTATTGATTATGATTTACCAATAGTTATTCATTCAAGAGATTCATTTGATGAAATTTTTGAAGTTTTAGAAAAATTTAAATGTGAAAAATTAAGAGGGATTTTTCATTGTTTTACTGGAAATATAGATCAAGCACATCGGATTATAGACTTGAATTTTCATCTAGGCATTGGAGGTGTATTAACTTTTAAGAATGGTAAAATATCTGAATTTCTTAAGGAGATTCCAATAAATAAAATTGTTTTAGAAACTGACTCACCTTATCTAGCTCCTTCACCTCATCGTGGTTCTAGAAATGAGAGTTCATATTTAAAAATAATTGCAGATAAACTAGCAAAAGTTTATAACTTAGAAATTGATGAAATCTCTAAAATAACTCAACAAAATTCAATTGAAATTTTTGGAAACTAATTTATTAACATTAGAGAGGTGGCCGAGTGGTTTAAGGCGCACGCTTGGAAAGCGTGTATTCTAGAAATGGAATCGAGGGTTCGAATCCCTTCCTCTCTGCAATTTTTTTTTATCTTTAAATTTCTAAAATTTCATTATGGAAATGTTTAAATCTTTTAAAGTCAAGCTCAAATTATTTATAACTTTTATTGCACTCTTTACGTTTGCAACATTCATTTTAAGTTGTAATTCTTCTCAAAAAAATAATTTATGGTCTACCATTGATCCTTTACCATTAGATCCAGAAATTGAGGCTCAAATTGATGAAATACTTCCGAAATTAACTTTAGAGCAAAAAGTTGGACAAGTTATTCAGGGAGATACTGGATCTTTAACTCCAGAAGATGTGAAAAAATATAGATTGGGCTCTGTATTAAGTGGTGGTAATTCTGCTCCTGGCCCTTTACCTTATGCTGAGACAAAGGCATGGCTTGAAATGGCAGATAAATACTACAATGCATCTATTGATGACGAGGATGTTGAGATAGCTATACCGATTATCTGGGGAATTGATGCTGTTCATGGACATGCCAACTTAAAAGGTTCAATTATTTTTCCTCATAATATAGGTTTAGGTGCTATGAACAATCCTGATTTAATTGAACAAATTGCAAGTATTACTGCACATGAGTTAACTGTATCTGGACATGACTGGACATTTGCTCCTACACTTGCTGTTCCTCAAGATTTAAGATGGGGGAGAAGTTATGAAGGGTTTTCTGAGAATCCTGATCTAGTTAAATCCTACGGAGATAGAATTGTTATTGGTCTGCAAGGGGAATTTGGTTCAGAAAATTTTATGGGTGACGGAAGAGTAATTTCTAGTGCAAAACATTTTTTAGCTGATGGTGCAACTGAAAATGGAGTAGATCAAGGGGATGCCTTAATTACTGAAAAAGAATTAAGTAAAGTTCATGCTGCTGGATATTATAGTTCAATCCCAGCAGGTGTTCAAACTGTTATGGCATCGTTTTCTAGCTGGCAAGGTAGAAAGCTTCATGGAGACAAAGAATTGCTTACTGATGTATTGAAAGGAAAAATGGGTTTTAATGGATTTGTAGTAGGTGATTGGAATGGACATGGTCAAGTTCCAGGATGTATTAACACAGATTGTCCACAATCTTTAAATGCAGGTTTGGATATGTATATGGCTCCGGATAGTTGGAAAGGATTATATGAGAGTACTCTTCAACATGTTAAAGATGGTACTATAGCTATGGAGCGGTTAGATGATGCTGTTAGACGTATTTTAAGAGTTAAACTTTTATCAGGAATTTTTCAAAAGGGAGCTCCAAGTACTCGTGCAAATGCTGGAAATGAAAATCTTTTAGCATTACCAGAGCATAAAGATGTTGCAAGACAAGCAGTGCGAGAATCTTTGGTTTTACTTAAAAATAATAATCAATTATTGCCAATTGATCCTTCAAAAACAATATTGGTTGTAGGAGATGGAGCATCTAGTATTTCTAAAGCAAGCGGAGGTTGGACACTTTCTTGGCAAGGAACAGGTCACAGTAATGATAAATTTCCAAATGGAGAATCTATTCTAGAAGGGATTGAAAAAACAGTTAATGATGCAGGTGGTAAATTAATTTTCTCAAAAGATGGTGATACAACTATTAAAGCTGATGTTGTTATTGCAGTTTATGGAGAAGATCCATATGCTGAATTTCAGGGAGATCGTGAAAATTTAGCTTTTATTCCAAATGGATTTGATACCAACAAATTGTCTACTTATAAAGAAAATGGAATTCCAATAGTGTCTGTATTTTTGTCTGGACGTCCAATGTGGGCAAATACTGAAATTAACAATTCAGATTCATTTATAGCTGCTTGGTTGCCTGGAAGTGAAGGAGGTGGTGTTTCCGATATGCTTTTTAAAACAGATCCTTCATTTGATTTCACAGGTAGATTATCTTTTACATGGCCTGCAAGTGCTCTTGTTTCAAAAAATAACAATCAAGCATTGTTTGAAATTGGATACGGACTAAGTTTCACTAGTATAAACCAAATTGATTTTTTATCAGAAAATTCTGGATTAGAAAACAGTGAGATTGCTTCAACTGGTGAGTATTTCAATAAAGGAGATGTAGTAGCTCCATGGGATATATGGTTGATTTCTGGTAAATTAGAAAAACAAATTGCAAGCTTCCCATCATCTGTAGGAGGACTTATTATAAGTAAAACAGATCATATGGCTCAAGAAGATGCATTACGAATTAATTGGACTAAATCTGATGGAGATTATTTCCGTATATCTTCTGTTAAACCAAATGATTTAACTCGCCAATCTAATGGAGCTATGAAGTTAGCTTTCAATGCTAAATCATTTACTGGTTCAGATTCTACATTGCAAATAGGCCAATGTGACGATAGTTTTAATTGTGATAAAACATTAGAAATTAAAATAAGTGATGAATGGCAGGAGTATTTGATTCCTCTTAGTAATTTTGAGGAATTAGGCATAGATATGTCAAAAATCATCTCATCAATATTAATTAAAGCTGAAGTAGGAATTGATATTGGCCTGGGTAATGTACGTCTAGAATAAGATTTAAACCGTTAGTTATATTTGAATATTAAAAAGTGTTCAACAAATTAAAAATCATTAACTTTTAAAAAAACCAAAATATGTACAACTCAAAGATATCTGGATTAGGAATGTATGTTCCTGAAAATGTTGTAACTAATGATGATCTTTCAAAAATCATGGATACATCAAGTGAATGGATAATTGAAAGAACAGGAATTAAAGAAAGGAGGCATATAAAGAAAGGAGATGGCAACACAACTGCAATTATGGGTGTAAAGGCTGCTGAAATTGCTATGAAAAGAGCAAGCATAGAAAAAAATGAAATTGATTTAATTCTTTTTGCTACTCTAAGTCCAGATTATTATTTTCCTGGAAGTGGAGTCTTAGTTCAGGAGATGCTAGATATTCCAACATGTCCTGCAATGGACATAAGGAATCAATGCTCAGGTTTTATTTATGCCATTTCAACTGCAGACCAATATATAAAGTCTGGTATGTATAAAAATATTTTAGTTATTGGTTCTGAAAATCATTCTGGTGGACTGGATATGACAACAAGAGGAAGAGGTGTATCAGTTATATTTGGTGACGGTGCAGGTGCTGTTGTAGTTTCAAGAGAAGAGGATTTAACTAAGGGAATACTTTCTTCACATCTTCACTCAGAGGGAAAGTATGCAGAAGAACTTGCATTAATTGGTCCTAGTACAAATAGATGGGTTCCTGAAATCTTAGATGCAAATGATCCTGAAGATATATCTTACTACCCTAATATGAATGGTCAATTAGTTTTTAAAAACGCTGTAGTTCGTTTTTCAGAAGTAATTATGGAAGGACTAAAACATAATAACATTAGTCCAGATATGATAGATATGCTTATACCTCATCAAGCTAATCTTAGAATTTCTCAGTTTGTTCAAAAGAAGTTTGGTCTTTCTGAAAACCAGGTTTATAATAATATTCAAAGGTATGGAAATACAACAGCTGGTTCAATACCTATAGCTTTGACAGAGGCATGGCAGGAAGGTAAAATTAAGGAAGGTAATATAATCGTGCTTGCAGCCTTTGGTAGTGGTTTTACTTGGGGAAGCACAATTATAAGGTGGTAATTTAAATTTAATATTATGTCTTTAAAAAATATCCTTTTAGTTATATCTCTAGGTATAACATATTTTGTCATTAATTATGCTTTCTTATCTACAGAGAGTTATTCTTCAATGGAAGATTATATTAGTTCTACAAAGAATGAATTTAGTTATGAGATTGAAGATATTATTTATGAAGAAGAATGGACAGGATTTCATATTAAGATGATTTCAGGTGAATGGTTAGATTCAAAGAAAGTAGAAAATACTGAATGGTGGCATTATGTAGATATAGTTATTCCTAAAGAAACTAAAACTGACACTGGAATAATGTTTATTGATTCAGGAGTTGCAGATGAAACTTATTTTAGACTTGATTCAACATCTATAGGATATGCTTTGAAATCAAAATCAATAATTGTTAATATTCATAATATTCCATTTCAGCCAATTAATTTTTTAGACTCTGAACAAGAATCATTTTATGAGGATGATTTGATTGCATTTGCATGGAATCAATTTTTAGAAAAGGGAGCTAAACAAAAAGATATTGAATGGTTACCAAGATTACCAATGACTAGAGCAGTTGTCAGAGCAATGGATTTAGCTCAGGAAATTGCTTTTCAAAATAGTGTAAGTTTGAATGATTTTGTAGTTTCTGGAGCTTCAAAAAGAGGATGGGCAGCTTGGACTACTGCAGCAGTTGATTCTCGAGTAATTGGCGTTGTTCCAATGGTAATTGATATGCTAAATTTAGTTCCATCATTTGAAAATCATTTCAGAAGCTATGGAGAGTTTTCTCCTGCAGTTCAATCTTATGTTAACTATGATATTCAAGATTGGATGAATACAGAGGAATTTAAAACTCTATTAAGCTATGTTGAGCCTTTTTCTTTCAAAGAAAACTTTACTATGCCTAAGTATATTATTAATGCTGGTTCAGATGAGTTTTTTTCTACGGATTCATGGAGGTTTTACTATGATAAACTCCCGGGAGATAAACTTTTAAGATACGTTCCTAATACAAATCATTCATTAAATGGAAGGTACCTTAATGATGATTTATTAAGTTATTTCTACAGAATAATTAATGATATTGATATGCCTACTTTAAAATGGGATTTAATTGATAATAACTTAAATGTAGCTATAGATTATGAAGGAAATTATAATGTATCAATATGGAGTGCGAAGAACCAAAATGGAAGAGATTTTAGACTATGGCAAGAAGGTGAGCTTTGGCAAAAAATAAATATTCAAAAATCTAGTAACAACAACTATCAAGTTGAAATAAACAACAAATCAACTGGCTATGAGGCTATTATGATGGAGTTTGAAATAGATCCAAAATCAGATTATCCATTTATAATTTCTACTGGTCCATTTGTTATTCCAGAATCTTATCCTTTCAATAAATATGAGCCTTTAAAATAAGACTTATTAACTTCCTCAATTAATAAATTATCAATTAGTAAAAAAATTTGAATCGTATAATAATTTTTATATCTTTCGATTCTCAATTATTGAAAAATATTATGAAAATGAAAAAAATATTATTTGCCTTAGTCCTCTCTGTTTTCGTTGGTTCTACATTTACAAACAATGTTTATGCAACGACTTCAATTAATAGTACAGTTACTATTCAGGATTCACAAGATGAGTCAATGATGGAAGCAAGCTCTGAAGAATCTGCTGCTGGCTTTACTCAAGAATTAAAGAAACGTTTTATAGAAGGTGGCCCTGGTTTTATGGGGATCGTTCTTATTTGTCTTATTCTTGGTCTAGCAATTTCAATTGAAAGAATCATCTACTTAAACCTATCTACAACTAATTCAGAAAAACTTACGGGTGATGTTGAAGAAGCTCTTAAATCAGGTGGTGTTGAAGCTGCAAAAGAAGTATGTAGAAATACAAAAGGCCCTGTTGCCTCAATCTTTTATCAAGGATTGGATAGAGCTAAAGACGGCGTAGAAAGTGCTGAAAAAGCTGTAATATCATACGGTGGTGTTCAAATGGGACAGTTAGAGAAAAATGTTTCATGGATATCTCTATTTATAGCTCTTGCTCCAATGCTTGGATTTATGGGTACTGTTATTGGTATGATTAATGCATTTGATAGAATTGAAGCAGCTGGTGACATGCAACCTTCTTTAGTAGCAGGTGGTATTAAAATTGCACTTTTAACAACTGTTTTCGGTCTTATTGTTGCAATTATATTACAGGTTTTCTACAACTATATAGTAGCTAAAATTGATTCAATAGTAAATGATATGGAAGATGCATCAATTACTTTAATTGATATCCTTTCTGCTCAAAAAAAATAAAACATTATGAATCTTGAAAAAATAACAAGGATCGGGTGTATAGCCCTTGGAGTACTAGGTGTAATATTCCTAGGAATTGTATTTGCAAGTGGAGATGATAGCATAAAAATGGATGCCGCTTCGGGTAATTTCGCTGCAATAACACCAATAATACTTCTTAGTCAGTTAATTTTAATAATAGCTGTAATAGTTACATTAATCTTTTCATTAAGAGGTATTGCAAAAGATAAAGCAAAAATGAAAAATGCTGCTAAGTCTGCAGGTTTATTCCTTGCTGTTATCCTAGTTGCTTTTCTTCTTTCAAATGGTGTAGAAACACCAATGAGAGATGGTAAGGTTCTTTCAGCTATGGGATCAAAATTAGTAGGCACAGGTCTACGAGTATTCTATATCTTGTCAATTATAGCAGTTGGACTAATGATTTTACCAGGAATTAAAAATTCTATAAAAAAATAAGACATGGCTAAAAGAAAAGCTCCAGAAGTTAATGCGGGATCAATGGCTGACATTGCCTTTTTACTTTTGATTTTCTTTTTGGTAACTACTACCATTGAAACTGATAGTGGGATTAATAGAAAACTCCCTCCTATGGAAGATCAAATTGATCCACCAATTATCAGAGAAAAAAATATTTTTACTGTTGTAGTTAACAAGAATAATCAACTACTTGTTGAAGAATCATTAACAGATATTAAAGACCTTAGAGGCCTTGCAGTTGATTTTCTCGATAACGGAGGAGGTTCTGGTGAAGAAGCATGTTCTTACTGTCAAGGTAGTGGAGATTCTAGATCTTCTGATAATCCAGATAAAGCTATTATTTCATTAAAAAATGATAGAGAAACTCAATATAAAGTTTACATAGCAGTTCAAAATGAATTGGTAGCTGCATACAATGAACTCAGAAATAGAGAATTTGCAAGATTGAATCCTAATATGGGTATTTCATATGTTGAGGCTGACTTAATATATAGCGATCCTAGAACATCTACTGATGATAAAATTAGCTTGAAAGAGAAATTAGATGTGGTTAAATTATTATATCCTCAAAAATTATCTGAGGCTGAACCAAGTAAAGTAAATTAAATATGGCAAAGTTTAATAAAAAGAAAAGTGGAGATCTTCCAGCAATATCAACGGCATCTTTGCCTGATATAGTATTTATGTTATTATTCTTTTTTATGGTAGCAACAGTTATGCGTGATAGTACATTAATGGTTCAAAACACTCTCCCTGCTGCTGATCAAGTTCAAAAGCTAGATAAAAAGGATAGAGTTATTTATATATATGCTGGAAAACCTTCAACTAGATATGTTGACACATATGGTTCACAAGCTAGAATTCAGTTAAATGATAAATTTGGAACTGTTGAAGAAGTTGGTGCATTTGTTTTGGCAGAAAGAGCTGCAAAGCGAGAAGAACTTCAAAATGTTCTAACAACTGCATTAAAAGTTGATAGTGATACTAAGATGGGTATAATTAGCGATATTAAGCAAGAGTTGCGTAAAGTTAACGCTCTTAAGCTAAACTATACAACAAGAGTTGGAGACTACACTCAAAATTTTAACTAGAAAAAATTTATTTTTTCTAACATCTCTAATATCGTTTAGTCTTTTCAGTCAATCCTCAGAACAATTAGAAGAGAATTATAGAGAGGATCAGTTTTATTTTGGATCAAGTTATTTTATTCAGAGTGAGTCGATTCCAGATTTTAAACAAAATGGATTTTCTGGTAATTTTCAATTTGGTTTTATTAGAGACTTTCCTATAAATAATAATTCAACTAGAGCAATTGGAATTGGTTTAGGGTATGAAAGAAACTTTTTTACTTCAAATATTCAGCCTATTCAGGAAAATTCTAAAATAGACTACAGGATAGTTGTTAGTAAATTCTTAGAGTCTAAAAATAAAATTTCTTTTTCTACAATAGCTATTCCAATTGAATATAGATGGAGAACATCTGATATTAATGAATTTAAATTCTGGAGAGTTTATTCAGGGTTTAAATTAAAAAAGAACTTTCCATTATACTCAAATCCTTCTTATGGAAGTGAACTTAAAATTGATGAAATTGAAGATTGGACAAGTTCAATTTATCTTAATGCCGGTTATAATACTTGGAACATATCATTAGAGTATGATTTAAATCCACTGATTAAAAATAAAAAAACTCTTAATGGAGATAATTTAAATCTTAGTTTTTTTAGATTAGGTTTAATTTTCTATATACTATAGTTCTTTTCTAAGTCTAGCGACTGAAATATCAAGTTGTTCTCGATATTTTGAAACAGTTCTTCTTGCTACTTTATACCCCCTATCAGATAATTTATTTGATAGTTCTATATCAGATAAAGGTTTGTTTTTATCTTCTTCATTTACAATTTCTTTCAATATTTTTTTTATTTCAATAGTAGAGATTTCTTCACCTTCTTTATTTTTCATTCCTTCAGAAAAATAACTCTTTAAAAGCTTTATTCCATAAGGAGTTTCAATATATTTACTATTAGCAACTCTTGATATTGTCGAGATATCCATATTAATTATTTCAGCAATATCTTTTAATATCATTGGTTTTAGGTTTATTTCTTCACCAGATAGAAAATACTCCTTTTGAAAATTGACAATTGCATTTACGGTTTGGAATAAGGTTTGATGTCTCTGTTCAATTGCTTCTATAAACCATTTAGCTGAATCAAGTTTTTGTTTTAAAAACTGCATTGCCTGATTTTGAGACTTAGTTTTTTTAGGATCATTTTTATATCCTTCAAGAATATTTTTATAGGAATTTGAGAGCCTTAATTCTGGAGAGTTTCTTTTATTAAGTTCAACTATAAAATTACCATCTTCAATTGTTAAAATAAAATCAGGAACTATAGTATTATTTGAGAATTCACTTGTAATGGATCCTCCAGGCTTAGGATTTAACCTTGATATTTCCTCAATTGCATCTTTTAAATCTTCTTGAGATAAATTTAATTTTTCAGAAAGTCTTGAGAATTTCTTTTTTGAAAATATCTCAAATTCATTTTCTAAAATTTTAATTGAATTTATTACTGATTTTTTTAAACTATTTTTTCTCTTAAGTTGAATTAAAAGACATTCTTTTAGTGATCTGGCTCCCACTCCAGCTGGATCTAGATCTTGTATTTTTTCTAATATTGATAATACATCCTTTTTTGTAGCAATAATATTTTGAGTAAAAGCTAAATCATCAATTATATCATCAATCTCCCTTCTTAAATATCCACTCTCATCAATACTTCCAATTAAAAATTCACATATTGGTTTTTCAAAATCTTTAAGAATTAAATTTTTCGACTGATTATCGAGAAATTGATGGAAACTTAAAGATGATTTTGTTTGATAATTTGTGCTCTCTACTTGATTAGAATAATAGTTTTGATTGAAATCTTCAGGTTCATCTGAAAGATAATCATCAACATTAACATCCCCCTCTTCGTTATTCGATTCAAAATCGTTAGAATCATTTTCTATTGACTCACTGCCTAGTTCAATGGCTGGATTTTCTTCAATCTCATTTTTAATTTTTTGCTCTAATTCAGCTGTTGTAAGTTGTATTAACTTCATCAACTGAATTTGTTGAGGAGAAAGCTTTTGAGATAACTTTAATTGTAGTTTTTGATTAAGCATTTTGAATAGATACTTAAACAAAAGTAAGAAAAGAATTAATTCATTCTAAAATGAAGCATTTTTTGGAGTCCTTGGATACGGAATTACATCTCTAATATTTTGCATTCCTGTACAAAACATTACTATTCTTTCAAATCCTAATCCAAATCCACTATGAGGAACTGTTCCGTATTTTCTTAGGTCTAAGTACCACCATAATTCTTTTTCATCAATTCCTACTTCTTGAATACGTTTCTTTAGAATATCTAATCTCTCTTCTCTTTGCGACCCACCTATTATTTCACCAATACCTGGAAATAAAACATCCATTGCTCTAACTGTTTTCTCATCACTATTTAGTCTCATATAGAATGCTTTAATACTTGCGGGATAATCATAAATAACAACAGGAGATTTAAAATGTTTCTCTACTAAGAATCTTTCATGTTCACTTTGAAAATCACATCCCCATTTATCTATTAGATAATTAAATTTCTTCTTCTTATTATAATTAGAATTTCTAAGAATTTCAAAAGCTTCTGTATATGAAACTCTGACAAACTTATTGTTAATGGTAAACTTTATTTTATCTATTAAATCAAGCTCACTTCTTTCAATCTTAGGTTTTTGACTTTCTTCTTTTTTAAGTCTTTCATCAAGAAATATCAAATCATCGGAACAATTATCTAAAATATATTGAAGTATATATTTTAAAAATGATTCAGCAAGATTCATATTATCATCCAGATCGTAAAATGCCATTTCAGGCTCAATCATCCAAAATTCAGATGCATGTCTTGAAGTATTTGAATTTTCTGCTCTAAAAGTTGGACCAAATGTATATACATTTCCAAGTCCTAGAGCATATGTCTCAGCTTCTAATTGACCTGAAACAGTTAGGCTAGTTTTTTTACCAAAAAAATCTTTTGAATAATCGATATCTTTTGGATCAATTTGATCTTCATTTAATGTAGTAACCCTAAACATCTCTCCAGCTCCTTCAGCATCACTAGAAGTTATTATTGGTGTATTAACATAGTTAAAGCCATTAGTATTAAAAAAATTGTGGATTCCAAAAGCTAGTTTAGATCTAATCCTCATTACAGAACTAAATGTAGAGGTTCTGATTCTTAAATGGGCTTGTTCTCTTAAAAACTCAAAGCTATGTTTCTTTGGTTGAATAGGATATTGATCAGGATCTGATTGACCAAGTATTTCTATACTTAATACTTGTATTTCAAAATTTTGACCTTTACCAATACTCTTGATTAAATCACCCTTAATTATAAGTGAACACCCAACAGTTATTTTTTTTAAAATTTCTTCTTTTATAGAGGATTCTGTAATTACACATTGAATGTTTTTAATTGTAGAGCCATCATTTAATTCAATAAATTTTTTTCCTCTAAAAGCTCTTACCCATCCACCTACAATAACATTTTTATTAACATCAGGTGATGTGTATATATCCTTAATCTTTTGTAAGTCCATATTTTATAAAGTTAGAATGTCTTTCTCTTTAACTGAGAGCATTTCATCTACTTTTTTGATGTATTTATCTGTTAACTCTTGAGTATCAATTTCAAGATTAGATTTTAGATCATCAGATATTTCTAGATTTTTGATTTTATTATTACTATCCTTACGAGTATTTCTAATACTTACTTTTGCAGATTCAGATTCAGATTTTGCAAGCTTAGTTAATTCAATTCTTCTTTCCTCTGTCAAAGGAGGAACATTAATTAATAATGATTCACCATTATTAACAGGATTAAGTCCTAGATTTGAGCTAATTATACTTTTTTCTATTTCTTCCAATATACTTTTTTCCCATGGTTGAATACTAATAGTTTGAGCATTTGGAGTACTTACTGAAGCAACCTGATCTAATGGTGTCATATTACCATAATATTCGACTGTTATACCTTTTAGCATAATAGGGTTAGCTTTACCAGCTCTAATTTTTGCTAATTCAGTTTCTAAGTGATTAATAGCAGACTTCATGTTTAGTTCTGCACTTTCGACTATTTCTTGATTGTTTTCCATAATTAAAAATTATTTTGAAACTTTTGTTCCAACTTTTTCACCCATTATAACTCTTGTTAAATTCCCCTTTGTATTCATGTCAAATACAATTATTGGAAGTTCATTTTCTTTACTTAAAGTAAAGGCTGTGGTATCCATTATTTTTAAACCTTTTTTGATAGTTTCTTCAAATGAAATATTGTCAAATTTAACTGCTTCTTTATTTTTTTCAGGATCTTCATTATAGATTCCATCTACTCTTGTTCCTTTTAAAATAACATCTGCATTAATTTCTATTGCCCTAAGAACTGCTGCAGAATCAGTTGTAAAATATGGGTTTCCAGTTCCGGATGCAAAAATTACAACACGTCCTTTTTCTAAGTGTCTAGTAGCTTTTCTTTTTATAAACGGTTCAGCAATTGATTCCATTTTAATTGCTGATTGAAGTCGTGTAGGAATATCCATATTTTCTAATGCATTCTGAAGAGCTAAACCATTGATTACAGTAGCCAACATACCCATGTAATCTGCTTGAACTCTATCGATCCCATCTTTTGATCCAGTTAAACCTCTGAAAATATTTCCTCCTCCTATAACAATAGCAATTTCTACTCCTTGTTTATGAATTTGTTTTATCTCTTCAGCATAAACGAAAAGTCTATCATTATCAATACCATAAGAGTTTTTTCCTAGTAGAGCTTCTCCACTGAGTTTAAGTAGTATTCTATTGTATTTCATTGTCTTTGGAATAATGCAAATATAATTATAAAGTTTTAACTTCTATTCAATCTTAAGTGCATTAAGAACAGAATAGTCACCAATATTTACTCGTCTAAGTTCAAATAAATATGATCCAGAATTTAACTTTTCACCATAATCATTTGCTATCGATCTAATATAAGTTCCCTTTGAACATTTTATATGGAATTCAACATATGGAGATGAAAAATTAGTAATATTAAATTCATGTATTTGAATTTCTCTTTCTTGAATTTCAATTTTTTTATTTTCTCTTGCATATTCATACATTCTTTTTCCATCTTTTTTAATTGCAGAAAATATTGGCGGTTTCTGCATTTTTTTACCAATAAATTGCTTAGACATATTTTTCAAATCAAGTTCTTTAATGTGATCATAATTAAAAACTTCATTTACTTCAGTTTCACCATCGAATGAAGGAGTAGTTTCACCTAGTTTAAATTTACCTGTATAGGTTTTTAATTGATTTTGATATTCTGAAATTTTTTTGGTTTGCTTTCCAATACAAATAATTAATAAACCAGTTGCTAATGGATCAAGAGTGCCTGCATGACCAACTTTAATTCTTTTAATTTTAAACTTTGAAACTAATGATTTTCGGATATATTTTACAACATCAAAAGAAGTCCATTTAAGAGGTTTGTCAACTAATAACATCTTACCGTTTAGGATATCATCATGGGTGATTTGATCTAAATCATATTTTACCATTACTCTTTATCTCTGTAAAGAATTGAAACTATACACATAATAAAGCCTGAAATAACAACTAATGGAGCTAATCGAATACGTCTAAAACTATATATTTCATTGTTAAAAACATCAGGATTATTAGATCCTCCACCTGACATTAAAAGAAATCCTACCCCTATAATGAGTATAGATAGAAATAGAATTTGATATCTTTTTTTACTAAATAAAAATTGTTTTTTTTTCATTGAACTATCTTACAAATTTTAACTTTAAATATCTCTGTGTTATAAAAAAAGAACTTACGAATGAAGTTGTTATCCCAAAAATAATAATAAAACAACCTAGGATTAATAAATCATTAAACTTTGTAAAAAAATCAATGTCTTCAATTTGATTGCTTAGTTGTATTATTAATATCAATAGTAACAGTATTGAAGCTATAGAAGAGAGAAAGCTAATTTTAATATATGTCCAAATAAAAGGTTTTCTTATAAACCTTCCTGTTGCTCCTACTAGTTGCATAGTCTTAATAATTTCTCTTTTTGAATAAATTGAAATTTTAATAGAGTTATTTATTAAAATGAAGCTAGTTATAAAAAAGACAATGCTCAAAATGAATATCCATAAACCAATTTTTTCAAAGTTTTTGTTCAATGCATCAACAAGTGGTTTGTCATACTCAACTTCTTCAATAAAGTCAAAGTTGTTCAAGTTTTTAATAAATTTTTCAATTGAATAAATATCTATCTTGTCACTATATAATTGAACTGAAATAGCATCTAAAAGAGGATTATATCCTAAGAAACCAACAAATTCTTCTCCTATTTCTTTTGAAAAAATCTCTGCAGCATCTTCCTTAGCTAAATAGGTTATTTCCTTTACATCATCATTAAGGTTTAAAAATTTAATTAATTGCTTATTTTCAAATTCTTTAGTTTCATTTTTAAGATAAACATTAACCAAAATATTTTCCTTAAAGTAACTTTCAACTGATGAAGATTTTAAGTAAATGAATCCGATTAATGATAATGTAAATAATACAACAGTATTTATAAGAAATATTGAAATTAAGTTACTTCTAACTTTTTTATTTTCTAAATTATTTTTGGCCTTCAAACTATTGTAAAAGTAATAAACAAATAATAAATTAATTTTTATGTTAATTAAATAAGTTCTTCCTTTGTGAAAATTAACATTACGTGAATTATAATTTTCTTGAAATAGAGAAAAAATGGCAAGAATTTTGGAAAGAAAACAAAACTTATAAAGTAGGTTTTTCTTCTAAACCAAAACTATATGTTCTAGATATGTTTCCTTATCCATCAGGAGCTGGTCTTCATGTTGGACACCCATTAGGATATATTGCAAGTGATATTTATTCAAGATATAAAAGACATAATGGATTTAACGTTTTACATCCTCAAGGATACGATTCTTTTGGTTTGCCTGCTGAACAATATGCAATTAAAACGGGTCAACATCCTAAAAAAACAACTTTAGATAATATAACTATGTATAGAAACCAATTAGATAGAATTGGTTTCTCATTTGATTGGTCTAGAGAAATTAGAACTTCAGATCCTAACTATTATAAATGGACTCAATGGATATTTGTTTTAATGTTCAATTCTTATTATTGTTCTATTGATGATAAGGCTAAAAATATTGAAAATTTAATAAGCTCATTTAATAAAGAAGGTGATAAAATATATAAAGATCAACTCACAGATTTAGGTTACTCTTTTAGTCATTTAGAATGGAATGCATTTAATGCTAAAGAAAAGTCAGAAATCTTAATGAATTTTAGACTTGCATATTTAACTGATGGTGAAGTGAATTGGTGTGAAGAATTAGGAACAGTTTTAGCAAATGATGAAATTATTAATGGAGTTAGCGAACGTGGAGGATATCCTGTAACTAAAAGAAAGGTTAAGCACTGGTGTCTTAGGATAAGTGAATATTCTGAAAGACTATTAAACGGTCTAGATAAAATAGATTGGCCAGATCCTCTTAAAGAAATGCAAAGAAATTGGATTGGAAAATCCAAAGGTGTTTCTATAAATTTTAAAGTAGAAAATTCAAATAAATCTATTGAAGTTTTTACTACTAGGCCCGATACAATTTTTGGAGTTTCTTTTTTAACTATAGCACCTGAATATAAAGATATAAAGGATTTATCAGTATCTAAAAATAAATCTGTTATTGAAGAATATATTAGTGAAGTTTCAAAAAAATCTGAAAGAGATAGACTGTCAGATGTTAAAACTGTATCAGGTGTTTTTTCAGGATCTTATGCAATACATCCATTTAATGGAAATAAAGTGCCTATATGGATTTCTGACTATGTTATTGCAAGCTATGGAACTGGTGCTGTAATGGGAGTTCCTGCTGGTGATCAGAGAGACTTTGATTTTGCTAATAAATTTCAAATAGATATACCTAATATTTTTGAAGATATAGATATATCAAATGCAGCTTTTTCTGATAAAACAGGTTTTAAATTAACCAATTCTAAATTTCTTGATGGTAAAGATTATAATGAGTCAATAGAGATAATAATTAATGAAATTGAAAATAAGAATATTGGAAAATCCAAAATTCAATATAAATTAAGAGATGCTACATTTAGTAGACAAAGATACTGGGGAGAACCAATTCCTATTTATTACAAAGATGGAATTCCAAAAAATATTGAACTCGATCACCTTCCCTTAAAACTTCCTGAGGTCGATAATTTCTTGCCAACTAAAAATGGTGATTCTCCTCTTGGAAATTCAAAAGCATGGGCGTGGAATGAAAAGGATAAAAAAGTAACGAATAATGATAATATAAATGAAGTTGATACTTTTCCAATTGAATTAAATACCATGCCAGGGTGGGCAGGTAGTTCATGGTATTTTTATAGATATATGGATCCAACTAATAGTGAGAATTTTGTTTCAGAAGAATCCCAAAACTATTGGTCAGATATAGATGTTTATTTTGGTGGAAGTGAACATGCTACAGGTCACTTGTTATATTCTAGATTTTATCAAAAATTCCTATATGATCTTAATCTGCTAAAAAAAGATGAATATGCAAAGAAGCTTGTAAATCAGGGTATGATTCTTGGAAATTCAGCTTTTATTTTCCGTAAATCAGGAACTTCAGAATATTTATCAAAAAGTCTAATATCTAATATTAAAGTTGACAAAATTCGAATTGACATAAAGTATGTTGGGGTTGAAGATAAGGTAGATATTGATCTTTTGAAGAAAGAGGATAAAGACTTTAAAGATTCTGTATTTATTTCTGAAAATGATATGTTTATATGTGTGCGCGAGCAGGAAAAGATGTCAAAATCAAAATTTAATGTTGTTAATCCAGATGAAATATGTAATCAATATGGGGCAGATACTTTGAGAATGTATGAAATGTTCCTTGGTCCAATTGAGCAATCAAAACCTTGGGATACAAGAGGAATTTCTGGAGTTCATTCATTTTTAAAAAAATTCTGGAACTTATTTTTTATAGATGATGAAATAAATTTATCAAGTGATGAACCGTCTAAAGAATCACTTAAATCTCTCCACAAAACAATTAAAAAAGTATCTGAGGATATAGAAAAACTAAGTCTTAATACTTGTATAAGCTCATTTATGATTTGTATAAATGAATTAAGCTCAATGAACTGTAACAATCGATTAATACTCAAAGATTTATTAATACTTATTTCCCCTTTTGCTCCTCATTTTGCTGAAGAGCTTTGGAATCAAATAGGCAATTCTAAGTCTATTGTTGAAGAAAAATATCCTAAGTATGAAGAAAAATATTTGGTTGAATCAGAAAAGGTTTATCCTGTTTCATTTAATGGTAAAACCAAGTTTACTTTAAATCTTTCATTAGATTTAAATCATCAAGAAATTGAAAAAGCAGTTTTATCTAATGAAAAAACTAAATCTATATTAAATAATAACAATCCGAAGAAAATTATAATTGTTCCTGGTAAAATTATAAATATCGTTATATGATAGATCCTATATTTGAAGTTATTGGACTATCAGCTGCCTTTCTTACTACTTCAGCATTTATCCCTCAGGTATACAAAATATACAAAGAAAAAAATGCTGATGGTATTTCTTTAACTATGTACATAATATTGTTTATAGGCGTCATACTTTGGTTTGTTTATGGACTTCTAATTGGAAGTTTATCGATAATTATAGCTAATGGAGTAACAGCTTTGTTACAATTAAGCATTATTATTTTTAAGTTAAAAAATTGATAATTTTCTTTAATTTATTTAGACTTATTCTAACTTTACAAAAAATAAAAATATGTACTTTGGTTACTACGATTTAGACTACTTTTTTATTCTAATACCCATTTTTGCATTAAGTTGGTATGTCCAATATATGCTTAAATCAAAATTTAAAAAGTTTTCAAAACAAACTTTATCTGCTAATCTCTCAGGTAAAGAGATTGCTGAAAAAATGTTAAGCGATCATGGAATTTATGATGTCAAAGTAATCAGTGTTAAAGGTCAGCTTTCAGATCATTACAATCCTCAAAAGAAAACTGTTAATTTAAGCCAAAGTGTTTATAATGAAAGAAATTCTGCTGCAGCAGCAGTTGCTGCTCATGAATGTGGGCACGCTGTTCAACATGCAAAAGGATATGAGTGGTTAAAGATGAGATCAATTCTTGTTCCTATGGTTGGAGTAACAACAAATCTTGCCGGTTGGATGTTATTTGGAGGACTTTTTCTAATGCAATCTGCTCCTCTGTTGGGTCAACAAGTAATGAGTTTAGCAATACTAGGTTTTGCATCTGGTACATTATTTAGCTTAGTTACATTACCTGTTGAATTTGATGCTAGTAAAAGAGCAATTTACTGGCTTGAAAGAAAGAGAATTGTAAATCAAAGAGAACTTATTCAATCCAAAGAAGCTCTTAACTGGGCAGCAGGTACATATGTTGTTGCAGCTTTAGCTTCAATTGCTAATCTAGTTTATTTATGGCTTAGGTTTGGTCGAAGAAATTAACCTTTAATATATTTATCAATAGCCATTGCCATTGAAGGAGATACTTCAGTGGGTGCCTTTATATCTATCCTTAATCCCATCGATTTTGCAGCCTCTTCTGTTGTATTTCCATAAACAGCAATTAAAGTTTTATTTTGTTCAAAGTCAGGGAAATTTTTAAACAATGATTCTATACCTAAAGGGCTAAAAAATACAAGTATATCGTAATAGACATCTCTTAGGTCAGATAAGTCACTTATTACCGTTTTATACAATTGAGCTCTATCCCAGGAAATTTCAAAAGAATCTAAAGTTTTTATTATCTCAGGATTCAAACTCCCTGATATTGGAGCTAAAAATTTTTCTTTGTTGAATTTAATGAATGTAGCCTCTAGATCTTTAAAGTTATTGTTTCCAACATATATTTTTCGTTTTCTGTAAACTACATATTTCTGAAGATAATAAGCTAATGCTTCTGATTGACAAAAATATTTTGTTCTATCTGGAACTTTGAACCTCATTTCTTCAGTAATTCTAAAAAAATGATCAACAGAATTTCTACTAGTTAAAATAACATTATGAAATTTTGAAAAATCAACTCTTTGAGCTCTAACTTCTTTAGCTGTTAAGCCTTCAACATGAATAAACTTTCTAAAATCAATTTTGACTTTATGTTTTCTAGTTAATGAGGAATATGGGGAATTTTCATTAGTAGGTTTGGGCTGAGAAATTAAAATAGTTTTAATACTCATAAGAAAAAATTAGGTTTATAACAGTATTGAATATAACCATAACCAAGGGGCTAGTTTGAACGCACAAAGATACAAAATAAAATACATAACTTCTTTCATTTCAAATTTTATAATTAAACTAAAATAGTTTTTAGCTTGAAAAATAAAATGTAATCCAATTAATACTAAAAAAGTATTTTTTAAATAATCAATATCATAAAAAGAATTTAAGTTGTAGAAGGTGAAATTGATCAACATCAATATCCCAATAATAATACTTATGATAAAGTTTTTAAAAAAAATAAACTTGAGTTTAGAGGTTAAAAAGATCTCTATAAAATATTTAATGATTAAGAATCTTATGAAAATCGCAGCATAAATAAATAAATTAATAGAAAGTAGAGATTTAAATAATTCTTTATCCATTCCTTCAGCCTTTAAAGAGCCATCATATATGTAGGCTGATAAGTAAACCATAATTACTCCATTAATAAGATGGTAAAAGAATATATAGAAATAATTGAAATAGTTTATCCTACCATGTAGATTAAGATCTTCTGGGTTATATAGGAAGAAAATATTAGTAAAGTGATAACTGACACTTCTAAATAAATAAAGTAATTTTGTTTTTTGAAAGATTTGAAACAAATAAAACACTATTATTAAGACTAATACAAAAATACTGGTTACATCTTGATTACTAATCATATTTAATCTTCTTGTAAATCACAAAATTATAGAATAACTAGATAATAAAATGGAAGACAACAGTTTAATTATCATACCAACCTACAATGAATCTGAAAATATTGAATTAATTATCAATAAAATTCTTCAATTAGATGATTCAAATGATATTCTGGTGGTTGATGATAATTCACCTGATGGAACATCAGAAATAGTTTCAGGACTTAAAGATAAGTTTGTAAATAGAATATTTCTGTTAAAAAGAGACAAGAAATTAGGACTTGGATCAGCATATATAGAAGGTTTTAAATGGGCATTGAAAGAAGAGTATGCCTATATATTTGAAATGGATGCTGATTTATCTCATAATCCAACTGAAATTAAATATCTGAAAGAGCTTCTTACTGAGAAAAACTATGACGTATCTATTGGTTCTAGATACTTAGAAGGAATAAGTGTTGTAAACTGGCCTCTTTCAAGAATTTTTCTATCCTATTTTGCAAATCTTTATGTTAGAATAATTACTGGAATGAAAATTAAAGATGCAACCTCTGGATTTGTTGGATATACTAATAAAGCTTTATTATCTTTAAACTTGGATAATATTAAATTTAATGGATATGCATTTCAAATTGAAATGAAATTCAAATTATGGAAAAAAAATTTTAAATTAAAGGAGCATCAAATAGTATTTGTAAATAGAACATTGGGTAAGTCAAAAATGAATAAAAATATTATTCTAGAAGCTATTACAGGTGTAATCAAATTAAAATTAGACTCATTATTTAAAAAATGAATAAACTTCTTATAAAAGGTGCTACAATAATTAATGAGGGTGAAAGATCTTTAAAAGACATCTATATTGAAGGCGAATTTATTAGAAAAATAGAAGCAGGCCTTGAATTTAATAATGATGTTAAAATCATTAATGCAAATGGACTTATAGCAATCCCAGGAATGATTGATGATCAAGTACACTTTCGTGAACCTGGTCTTACTCACAAAGGAAATATTAGTACAGAATCTAAAGCAGCAATTGCAGGTGGTGTTACCTCATATATTGAGATGCCTAATACAATTCCTAATACTACTTCAATTAAAGAGTTTGATAAAAAAATCAAAAACGCCTCAAATAATTCATTTGCTAATTTTTCATTTATGTTTGGTGGAACAAATGATAACATTGATGAAATAAAAAAAATTGATAAATCAGAAGTAGCAGGTATTAAACTTTTTTTAGGATCTTCAACAGGAAAAATGTTGATTGATGATCATCAAGCTATTGAAACTATTTTTAGGAGTACTTCATTGCCTATATCTGCTCATTGTGAAGACGAGCAAACTATTAAAGATAACACTGAATATTATTCAAATTTATACGGTGAGAATATTCCTGTAGAAATTCATCCAAAAATAAGAAGTGAAAAAGCTTGTTTTAAAAGTTCTGATTTTGCAATTAAATTAGCTAAAAAGACTGGAGCTAGATTAAATGTATTTCATATTTCAACTGCAAAAGAGTTAAGTTTGTTTAACAACAAAATTCAATTGAAAGATAAAAAAATTACAGCTGAAGTTTGTGCTCATCATTTGTGGTTTACTGATAATGATTATAAAAAATTAGGTTCAAAAATAAAATGGAATCCTGCAATAAAATCTAGAAATGATAGAGATTCATTATGGAGTGCAATCAGTGATGATAGAGTTGATATTATTGCATCAGATCATGCGCCTCATACAGAAGAAGAAAAAAATACTAAATATTTAAACTGTCCTTCAGGAGGACCTATGGTTCAACATACAATTTTATCTCTTTTACAAAATTGTGATAATTATGGAGTTTCAATTGAAAAAATTGTAGAAAAAATTTCACATAATCCAGCTACAATATTTGAAGTAAATAAAAGAGGATTTTTAAGAGAAGGTTATTATGCAGATGTTGTTCTTATTGATCCAAACTCATCAACAAGAGTAACAAAGGACTCGCTTTTATATAAATGCGGTTGGTCTCCATTTGAGGGAGTGAAGTTTAATAACTCTATAAATACAACTATAGTTAATGGTATAGTTGCATATACTGAAGGGAAAATAAATTCAACTCCCCAAGGAAAAAAATTAACTTTCAATAGATGAAGAAATACTTGATTTTTCTTATTTTGATATTAGGATGTACATCAGATGCTCCAGAAAACCTTATCAGTGAAGAAAAAATGGAAAGTATTATTTTTGATATAATGATTTTAAATTCATCATATAATTATGATCTAAAAATTGATAATAATTTATTAAGTGATGAATTAATTTATAAAAAGTATGATATAGATAGTTTACAATTTTATGAAAGTGAACTATATTACTCTAGAAATCCTAAAATTCATTTTAACATTTATTCTAATGTGAAAAAAAGGATTCTAAAATCTATAGATAGTTTAAAGAATATTAAATGATGAAAGAATTTATTAAAGAATTAAAATGGAGGGAAATGTTACATGATGTAATCCCTGGAACTGAAGAACATTTATCAAAAAATAAAACAGTTGGTTATATCGGTTTTGATCCTACATCTGACTCTCTTCATATTGGTAGTCTAGTACCAATATTTATTTTAAAACATTTTCAAAATGCAGGTCATACCCCAATAGTGCTTTTAGGAGGAGCAACAGGAATGATAGGTGATCCATCTGGAAAATCTGATGAAAGAAATTTACTTGATAAGAAAATTCTGAAGCATAACGAAAAAAAATTAAAACTTCAGTTTGAGAAATTTCTAGACTTTAAGTCTAATATACCAAACAAAGCTTTACTAGTAAATAATTATGATTGGATGAGTAAATTTTCAATTATAGATTTCTCAAGAGATATTGGTAAACATATTACAGTAAACTATATGATGGGTAAGGAGTCTGTTAAAAAAAGAATTTCAAAAGATACAACTCAGGGAATGTCATTTACAGAGTTTACATATCAACTTATCCAGGGATATGATTTTTTACATTTATATAAAGAAATGAATTGTTTACTTCAAATGGGAGGAAGTGATCAATGGGGGAATATAACTACTGGAACTGAGCTAATAAGAAGAAAAGAAAACAAGAAAGCCTTTGCTATGACATGTCCATTGATTAAAAAATCTGATGGATCAAAATTTGGTAAATCAGAAGGTGGGAATATATGGCTTGACAAAAACAAAACTTCAGTTTATAAATTCTATCAATATTGGCTTAACATATCTGATGAAGATGCTATTAATTATATTAAAGTTTTTACATTTCTTTCTAAAGAAAACGTTGATGACATTATTGAAGAGCACAATGAAGATAGATCTAGAAGACTGCTTCAAAATAAAATTGCTGAGATTGTAACTATAATGGTTCATAGTAAACAGGATTTAAATAATGCCATTAAAGCTTCAAAAGTTCTATTTGGAAAATCAAGTAAGGAAGATCTAGAGTCTCTTGATGAAAAAACTTTCAATGAAATATTTGAAGGTGTCCCAAGTTCAATAATTTCGTTAGAAAAGCTATCAAATGAAATAGATATTGAAAATTTATTATCTCTAGAAACTAATTTTCTTAAGTCAATAAGTGATGCCAGAAGATCACTAAAAGAAAATTCTATCTCTGTAAATAAAAATAAAATCAAAGAAACTTATAAGATTTCAAAAAGTGATTTAATAAATAATAAGTATGTTTTACTTCAAAGAGGTAGAAAGAATTATCATTTAGTAATTTTTAACTAATTTTTTAGTAACCTTTAATTAACCATTTATTCTATTCTGATATTTTTTTAATTACTAAATTAGTTAAGATGAAAAAATCAGATATAACTATTCTTTGTGTTGATGATGAGCCTGATATATTAGAAATTCTTAAGTATAATCTTTCTAATGAGGGGTATAATGTATTAACTGCTAATGACGGTTTATCTGCAATATCAAAAGCTAAAGAAATTATTCCTAATCTTATTATTATGGATATAATGATGCCTAATATGGACGGTATTGAGGCCTGTGAAAAACTTAGAGCAGATCAAAAATTTAATGACACAATAATCATGTTTTTAACTGCTAGAGGTGAAGACTACTCTCATGTTGCAGCATATGAAGCAGGTGCTGATGATTATGTTACAAAACCTGTAAAACCAAAAGTTTTAGTATCTAAAGTGAAAGGACTTCTTAGAAGACTAAAAAAAGTTATTGACAATGACATTAATGAAATTGAATTTGAGAATATTAAAATAGACAGGGAAAAGTATAAAGTATATATTTCTGACAAGATTCTTAATTTGCCTAGAAAAGAATTTGAACTGCTTTATTTACTTGCTTCAAAACCTGATAAAGTTTTCAAAAGAGATAAAATTATGGAGATGGTTTGGGGAGGTGAAGTTATTGTTGGTGACAGAACGATTGATGTTCATATCAGAAAACTAAGAGAAAAAATTGGAGACAAGTATTTTAAGACTGTTAAAGGTGTTGGCTATAAGTTTGTAATTGAATCATGAAACTACCTTTTAAATTAAAGTCTAATCCTCAAGCTTTTAAAGCATCTTTAATCATTGTTTTAGCAGCATTTATTTTAAAATTTATTTTTCTTCAATTATTTTCAACTAATACAGACTTAGAAAATGAATCGTTATTAATAAGTATTCTCTATTTTTTAATCTTTCTTATAATAGTTAGAATAACTATTGAGTTCTATATTAGAAATCAAATTAATATAGGTGTATCAAAATTATTAAGACAAAGAAAATCTGAAATAAATAGTTTAAAAGATCAAGAAAATTACAGAAGAGAATTTCTTGGAAATATATCTCATGAGTTAAAAACTCCTTTATTTACAATACAAGGCTATATACTAACTCTTGTTGAAGGTGCTATGAAAGATAAGAAAGTAAGGGAAAAATATTTAAAAAGAGCTGCTAAAGGAGTTGATAGGCTTATTTCAATCGTAAAAGATTTAGATTTAATTACTCAATTTGAATCTGGTATTAAAACTGTTGATAAAACTGATTTTAATATTTACGAATTAGTTGAAAATGTTTTTGAATTAATGGAATTCGAATCTGAAAAAAATAATATTAAGCTTCAATATGAGAATGATAATAGTACCCCAATTTATGTTTATGCAGACCAAGAAAGAATTCTCCAAGTACTTACAAATTTAGTTGTAAACTCTATTAAATATGGAAGCAATAATGGATATACTAAGGTTGTTATTGAAGATTTAAACAAAGAAAAAGTAATCATTAAAGTTATTGATGATGGAGAAGGAATTGAAAAAAAGCACTTACCTAGATTATTTGAGAGATTTTATAGAATTGATAAAAATAGATCTAGAAAAAAAGGTGGTTCAGGTCTTGGATTATCAATTGTTAAACATATTATTGAAGCTCATAATGAACAAATTTTTGTAAAAAGCGAAATAGGAGAAGGAACAGAATTTTCTTTCACTTTATCCAAGCCAGAATTTTGAAATAATTTTTTATGAGCAAAACAGATTTTTTTTCAAAAGTTTACAAAGTTGTTAAAACGATACCTCCAGGAAGAGTTTCGACTTATGGACTAATTGCAAATAAATTAGGAACAGGACTAAGTGCAAGAACTGTTGGTTGGGCTCTTAATGCATGTCATAATGATTCTTCAATACCTGCTCATAGAGTTGTTAATAGGAATGGAATTCTAACAGGTAAGCATCATTTTAAAGGTTTTGAGTTGATGAGACAATTATTGGAAAATGAAGGAGTTAAAATTGATGATGATAGAGTGATTGACTTTGAGTCAAAACTTTGGAAGCCATAATAATTATTAAAATTTTAAGATTTAAAGTTATTACTTACTATTATATTTGTAACCTTAAATAATTATGGAGCTAACTAAATCAAATATCAAAAAAACACTTGAAAATGTTAATATTTCAGGTTCTGCTGAAAATATTGTTTCTTCAGGAATTCTTAAAAATATTCAAGTCTTTGGTGATCAGGTCGATATTGATCTAATTTTAAGTAATCCAACACTTCAAGCTAGAAAAAAATTAGAGGTTGATATAATGAAAATTATTCATGCTGATATATATGAAAAAGCTAAAATTAATATCAATGTAAAAATAGAAAAGGTTGACTCTAAGATTTCTTCTCAATCAAAGAAAATATCTGGTGTTGATTCTATAATTGCTGTTTCTTCTGCTAAAGGAGGAGTAGGTAAATCAACATTAACTATCAATCTTGCAGCTACTTTAGCAAAGAAAGGTTGTAAAGTAGGAATTTTAGATGCCGATATTTATGGACCTTCTGTTCCAACTATGATGGATGTAGAGGGCTATGTACCTAAATCAATTAAAGTCAATGGTGAGTCAAAGATTGAACCAATTGAAAGCTACGGTGTCAAAATTATGTCAATTGGATTTTTTACTAAACTGGATCAAGCTGTTGTTTGGAGGGGTCCAATGGCTTCAAAAGCATTAAATCAAATGATTTTTGATACAAACTGGGGCGAGTTAGATTTCCTGTTTTTAGATTTACCTCCAGGAACTGGTGATATTCACCTAAGTATTGTGCAGTCTTTGCCAATAACAGGCTCAATAATAATAAGTACGCCTCAAAATGTTGCACTCGCTGATGCAAGAAGAGGTATAAAAATGTTTCAACAAGATAATATCTCAGTTCCAATTCTTGGTCTTGTAGAAAACATGGCATACTTCAAAACTGATGATTCAAACGAAAAACACTATATTTTTGGAGAGGCAGGCGTAAAGTATTTATCAAAAGACCTAAATATTAATTTTCTTGGTGAAATCCCGCTTTTTAAGAGTCTTAGAGAAGCATCTGATTTTGGAAGACCTGGATCTCTTCAAGAATCAAACGAAATATCAGATATATTTGATGATATTTCAAAAAATGTTGTAGAACAATTACTCATAAGAAATAAAGAACTTCCTCCGACAAAAGTTGTTGAAATTACTAACTTAGTAGGGTGTTCTGCTATTAAAAAATAATGTCAAAACTAGAAAATAAAATATTACAAGCACTCGAAGAAATAAGACCTTTTCTAATAAAAGATGGAGGAGATATCTCTCTTGAATCAATAATTGATTCAACAGTAAACATCAAATTGCATGGAGCTTGTGTTAACTGTAAGGTTAATCAAATGACCCTTAAACTTGGAGTTGAAACTACTATCAAAAAATATGCTCCTGAAATTAAAGAAGTTAAATCTGTTTTACCATTATCTAAATGATTAAAACTGATATCTTAATTATTGGAGCTGGACCCACAGGATTATTTACTGTTTTTGAGGCAGGACTTTTAAAAATGAGATGTCATATTTTAGATTCTTTAACTCAACCAGGCGGACAATGTATAGAGTTGTACCCAAAAAAGCCAATTTATGATATACCAGCTTATCCTGAAATAATAGCTGGTGACTTAATTGAAAAACTTTTACAGCAAATAAAACCTTTTAATCCTTCTTATTCTCTTGGAGAAACTGCGCTTACTTTAAATAAACAAGATGATGGCTCATTTATTATAACCACAGATAAAGGAACTAAAATTTCTGCTAAAGCAGTTGCAATTGCTGGAGGTCTTGGAACTTTTACTCCAAGAAAACCAAATATTCCAAATCTAGATAAATACGAAGATAATGGTGTCCTTTATATGATTAAAGATCCTAATCAATTTAAGAATAAAACTGTAATAATTGCTGGAGGTGGTGACTCTGCATTAGATTGGTCAATTTATCTTTCTGAAATTACAGATAAAGTAATCTTAGTTCATAGAAGAAATGAATTTAGAGGAGCAAATGACTCTGTTTCTTCAGTTCAAAAATTAAAGAATTCAGGTAAAATTGATGTTATAACACCAGCTCAAATAACTAAACTTAGTGGAAGTAATAAGTTAGAATCAGTCACCTTAAATCACGATGGAAATGATATAAAAATTAAGACAGATTATTTTATACCTCTATTTGGTCTTATTCCAAAATTAGGCCCGATTAAAGATTGGGGTATTCATATTGAAAATAATGCAATAAAAGTAAATAATAGTCTGGATTATCAAACAAACATTGAAGGTGTTTACGCTATTGGAGACGTAAATACATATCCTGGAAAACTAAAATTAATTTTAAGTGGTTTCCATGAGGCAGCAGTAATGTGTCACAGTGCATATTCAAGATTAAATCCAGATAAAAAGGCAACACTTAAATATACTACGGTAAGTGGTGTAGAGGGATTCGACGGTTCCGTTAAGAAAGCTAAAAAATCTCAAGTAAGTAAAATTGACTAGATTTTATTAATAAAATTATTGAAAGGATCTTTAAATTCAATACCATTATTAGTTCTTAAAATGGATAATTTATTAAAACCTTCTAAGCCCCAAAGTATAAATTCGATGAAGAAAAATTTATCATTTTCATCTAATTCTGGTAAATAATTATCAAGAAGAAGACTAGCATCTTTTACTTCCAAAAGTAATTCTTCATATTCTTCATTTTTGAGGTTGTCATTTATTATTAATTGTTTTTGAGTAAACCATTCTAATATTGAGTCATAAGGAGACACTTCATCAGGTTTGCTTAGTTTTTCGATTTTTGGGAAATATTTGTTAAATAGAGATTTAATAGCATCTGAGATTAAGTTGTATGATACTTGTTCGGCACCTTCTTCTTCTCCTTCATATACAAGTTCAACTTTACCATTAATTGATGATATAACAGAATTGAAGTCTGACATTCTAATAATAGTTTGTTTTTCATTATTTATAATCATTCGTCGCTCAGCTGAACTAACAAGATTTTGTAAACTCGTTATACTCATTCTTGCACTTACTCCGCTTTTACTATCTACAAGGTCACTCTCTCTAGCTTCAAACGAAATTTGTTCAATTATATCTCTAGCAATTTCAGGGATATGAATTTGTGACATAATTTTTGAATTAATTTTTGACTCTTGTTCAGTAATTTTTTTTGCAATTTCAACTGATTCCGGATAATGAGTTAAAATCTGAGAACCAATCCTGTCTTTTAGTGGTGTTACAATTGTACCTCTGTTTGTATAATCTTCGGGATTTGAAGTAAAAATAAATTGAATATCAAGAGGCAGTCTTACTTTAAAACCACGAATTTGAATTTCTTTTTCTTCAAGAATTGAAAATAAAGATACTTGAATTCTTGGCTGCAAATCAGGCAACTCATTTAATACAAATATAGATCTGTGGGCTCTTGGAATCAAACCAAAGTGAATGACTTCTTGGTCTGAATAAGAAAGCTTTAAGTTAGTAGCTTTGATTGGGTCAATATCACCAATTAAGTCTGAAACTGTAACATCAGGAGTAGCTAATTTTTCATAAAATCTTTCGCTTTTATGAAGCCAATCAATTTCTGTTTTGTCTCCGTTAATTTTAATTTTTTCAATTGAACTTTTAAAAATTGGATTTATTGGATCATCATTTGTCTCCGAATACTTAACTATTGGAATCCATTCATCTAATAGATCTACACAAGTTCTAGCAAGTTTTGTTTTAGCCTGCCCTCTAAGTCCAAGAAGGTTAATACTATGGTTTGATAAAAATGCTCTTTCAACGCTAGGGACAACTGTTTCTTCATATCCTATTAAATCTGAAAAGACATTTACACCCTTTGATAAATTTAATCTAAGATTTTTAGTAATTTCTTCATTTAAAGTCTTGCTTTTATAGTTACTGGCTTTTAACTCACCAATTGTTTTTATAGTAGGTTTTTTCATCATCTTAATTTTTGTCTTCTGTTTTTATCATAGTCTTCGAATACCATTTCACTTAATCCATCTAGCCCTGTGTAAAAAGCTTTACCATTATTTACTTCTGAGAATTTTTTTACAAAAGTTTGAAGATAAGGGTCACTAGCGATCATAAATGTTGTTATAGGTATATTATTTTTTTTTGCCTCTCTTGCTCTATTGTAACATTGATCTAGAATAAAATCGTCAAGTCCAGCACTATTTTTATAAAAACCATCTTTGGTAAACATACAACTTGGTTTACCATCAGTTATCATAAATATCTGTTTATTATTATTTTTCTTTCTTCTTAAAATATCAAAAGCAAGATCGAGTCCAGCAACTGTATTAGTATGATATGGTCCAACCTTTAAGTAAGGAAGATCTTTAATACTAATTGGCCTAGCTTCATCACCAAAGGACAATATATCAATTGTGTCTTTTGGGAATTTAGTTTTTATATATTCAACTAAAGCCATTGCGACTTTCTTTGCTGGAGTTATACGATCTTCTCCATAAAGAATCATGCTATGGCTAATATCAATCATAAGAACTGTGCTCATTTGAGAATTATGGTTAGAATCCCATACAACAATATCTTCTTTTTTTAATGTCAACTCATTCTCACCAGAAGAAATTATTGCATTCTTTAAACTTTCAGTTAATAATATTCTATCCAAAGGATCACCATATTCAAAGTTTTTAATATTTAGATTATCATCACTTCCAGATGATGAAAATTTTGTTTTATGATTTCCTTTTTTTGTTTTTTTTAATTTACCAAAAAGGTGTTTTAAAACATGTTTTCTGAGAAGTCTCTCTGTTTTTGAACTTATTTTTATACTATCTCCACTTTCACTTATTTGTTTTGTAACAAAACCTTTATTCAATAAATCATTTACAAAGTCATCAATAGTATAATTTTCGTCAGTTAGCTTATATTCTTTATCAAGTTCTCTAAGCCACTCAATTGCTTCATCAAACTCTCCAGATGTATGAATTATTAATTCTTTAAAAATATTGAATAGTTTTTCAAAAGGAGAAAGATTAGGTTCTTTGAAGGAACTATATTTGAGGGCTGATTTTTTCAAGATTTTTTAATGAATTTAATTTCAATTCAAATTAAACAAATAAAATTCATCTTAGAGTTTATCTTTCTTATATTTAAATGATTTTTAACAATATTTAAATGATTGAACAGGATTTTGTCTGTACTGATGATTTCATATCAAATGGAATTGTAAAATGGAATTCTCCAAGTAATATTGCTATAGTAAAATATTGGGGAAAAAAAGAAAATCAAATCCCACAGAATCCTTCCATAAGTTTTACACTTTCTAAATGTTACACAACTACCTCTGTTGAATTTAAACCAAAAAAAAACAAAGACAGTGATATTATTTTCGAATTTGAAAATGAAATTAATCATCCTTTTGGTCAAAAAATAAGACTCTTTATTTCTAATATTGAAAAATATTTTAAGTTTTTAAATAATCATGACATTCATATAAAATCAAAAAATAATTTTCCTCATAGTAGTGGTATAGCTTCATCTGCATCTGCAATGTCAGCTTTATCATCATGTCTGGTAGATTTTGAATATTTAAACTCAAATAAAAAGAGTAGTCTTTACTATGTCAATAAGAAATCATTTATTTCAAGATTAGGATCAGGAAGCGCCTCTAGGAGTATAGAAGGACCAATTTCTCTTTGGGGTATATCAGACTCGTATAAAGGAAGTTCAGACTTATATGCAATAAATATTTCTGAAGAAGTAAATAAAATTTTCCATAATTATCAAAATACTATTTTAATAATTGATCCTGGAGTTAAAAAAATTTCAAGTTCTATAGGTCATAAATTAATGAATGAAAACCCATTTTCTAAAACTCGATTTGATATTGCAACTAGTAATATTTCATTACTAAAAGATGTTTTTAAGTCAGGAAATCTTGATGAGTTTATCAATTTAACAGAATCTGAAGCTTTAATGATTCATTCTTTAATGTTGTCTTCAAATCCTTATTTTATTTTGATGAAACCTAATACTTTGGAAGTAATCAACAGAGTATTAGAATATAGAAGAGAAACTAAACTTCCATTATGCTTTACATTAGATGCAGGATCAAATGTTCACTTATTATATCCATTTTCTATAAAACAGACTATTCAAAAATTTATAGAAGATGATTTATCATTATTTTGTAAATCAAATAAATATATTCATGACTGTTTAGGAAAAGGATCAGAGAAGTTGTTATAATGAATAGAAAAATCTTTTACTCAAAAATATTATTATTTGGCGAATATGGAATTATTTCAAATTCAGATGCACTTTCTATTCCATTTAAAAAATTTGAAGGCTCTCTTAAAATATCAAAATCGTTATTAAAGGATGAAATATTATCAAATAACAATTTAGATGAACTTTATACTTACGTTAATAAAAGTTATTCTTTTTCGAATATTCTAGATTTAAAATCACTTAAAAAAGACATTGATTCTGGACTTTACTTTAAAAGTAATATTCCTACTTCTTCAGGTCTTGGAAGCAGTGGTGCTTTAGTTTCTTCAATTTTAATTAATTATGCAAATACTGATTTAAACAAAAAAGATAGTAATGAAATAAAAAAAATTATGTCAATAATGGAATCAAAATTTCATGGAAAATCATCAGGTTTTGATCCATTAGCTTCATTTTTTAATAAACCTATTATGATGTCTGGTGGAAAGGTTAAGTTAATTGAAGAGATAAAGTTTAGGGATTTCAAAATATATTTAGTTGATAGTAAAATACCATCTTCTACCTCTGATATGATAAGTATATTCAATCAAAAAATGAATGATGAAAATTTTATGAATCTTTTCAATAATTCATTTATACCGATTACTAATAAGTGTATTTACAATCTCATTAATAATTCAACTAATTTTTTAGATTCAATTAAAAGTCTTTCAAAATTTACAAATGAAAATATGAATGAGATGATTCCTGAGTCTATTGATAAAATTTGGAAATTAGGATTAAAATCAAATGATTACTATATGAAATTTTGTGGTTCTGGAGGAGGTGGTTTTTTTTTAGCTTTTGATTTTAAAAATAACTTAAAAGCTAAACTAAGTTCTTTTGAATTAATTGAAATTTAATCTGATGAACAAACTAATTATAATTTTTGGAGTTAGTGGGTCGGGAAAATCTTGTATTGGAAAAAAATTATCTAATGATTTAAATATTAAATTTATTGAAGCAGATAACTTTCATTCAATCAGTAATATTAATAAAATGAAAAGAAATATATCATTAGATGATAATGATAGAGAAGAATGGTTAATATCACTAAACAATGAATTAAAAAAAGAATTAAATAAAGACATAGTTATTGCTTGTTCTGCTCTAAAAGAAATTTATAGAATGAAATTAATAAATGGATTAAATGCTAATTTTTTCTGGTTTTGCCTTAAAGGAGATTTTGAATTAATTAATCAAAGGTTAAAAAAAAGAAATAATCATTTCTTTAAATCAGAATTGCTCAAAAGTCAATTTGACATATTAGAGTATCCTAAATATGCAAATTTCATTGATATAGCTGAGAGTCCAGAAAAAATAGTTGAAACAATAAAACTTAAAATATTAAAATGAATGATTGGGGAATAATAGGAATAGGGAGAATTGGTCTAAGTATGGCTAGAAATATGTCAGACAAAGGGATTAGTCTTTCAATCTATGATAAAGCATTTGAAAATAAATTAGATCCAATTTTTGAAGAAAAAAATTTATATCCTGAACTTAAAAAAGTTTATGTATTTAATGATATTTTGAATTTTATTGAATCAATTGAAAGGCCAAGAAAAATTTTAATTTTAGTTCCTTCTGGAAATCCAAATGAACAGGTTATCTCTAAATTAATTACTTTATTAAATGAAAATGATATTATAATTGATGCTGGAAATACTAACCCATTGATTAGCTATAGTAATAAATTAAAAATTGCAAAAAATAATATTTTATATCTAGGTATAGGTGTATCTGGAGGTACACAAGGTGTGTTAGAAGGCCCGTCAATTATGATAGGTGGAGATAATAGTGCTTTTAAAAAAGTTAAAGATGATTTATCATTAATTACCTCAAAAACAATTGATAACTCTAACAGCTATGATTTTTTTGGTGATTCAAACCAGGGACACTTTGTTAAAATGATTCATAATGGAATTGAGTATGTTGAGATGCAATTAATAGCTTCTATATATAAATTATTAATTGAGTCTAATAATTATAGTAATCAAAACATTGCTCAACTTTTTAAAGATTGGAATAATAATTTAAATAGTTACTTAATTGATATATCAACTAAAAAAATATTAGAAAAGATTGATGATGAATACTTGCTTGAAAAGGTTGATGACATAGCTGACGATAATGGAACAGGTAGATGGATGATTAACTATGGAGTAGAATTAGGATGTTCGCTTAGTATGTTATCATCTGCTTTAAATACTAGATTTATTTCAAAACTTAAGAGTGAAAGGAATGAATTAAATAAAAATATTAAACGAAGTTCATTAGAATATAAAGTAGATATTAACTCACTAAAAAATGCGTATAATTTTTGTAGACTTATAAATTACATTCAGGCTTTTTGCCTAATTAACGCTGCAAATAAAAATTATAATTGGGATATTAGTATTTCAAAAGCACTAAATGTTTGGTCAAATGGGAGTATTATAAAATCAAGTTTAATTAATGATCTTTACTCAAATTATTCAGTTGAAAATATCTTATATGATAAGAAAATAATTAATGATTTAAATGAAAGTAAGTCAGACTTAATTAATGTAATTTCACTATCATTAAAAAATGATATTTCAATTCCATGTTTTAATGATGCTTTAAACTATTTTAATAGTATTTCAAATAATTCGCTAAGTACTAACATGATTCAGGCTCAAAGAAATTTTTTTGGATCTCATTCAATTAAATTTAAATAGATTCTTATGTCAAAACTTCCTGAAAAATATAAATTTATCGACTTATCAGATTATGGTCGCCCAGTTGGTCATTGGATAGCCAGTCAACTTCAATACTCATTATTCACTCCAATCCATGTTACTTCAATGTTTATTGTAGCAGGTTTAATTGCAATTGTATTTATGATTAAAGGATATTATATAACTGCTTCTTTTTTTATAATACTAAAGTCAATATTGGATGCAGCTGATGGAGAATTATCAAGATTAAAACAAACACCTTCTTATGTGGGAAGATATTATGATTCAATAGCAGATTTCCTCCTTAATTTTTCTTTTTTATTAGCTTTTTGGTATATAACAGAAATTTCAATAATCTACATGTTTATTGCATTTTTTGCAATCCAGCTCCAGGGAACTGTTTATAACTACTATTATGTAATTTTAAGAAATTCTGTTCAAGGTGACTCTACCAGTCGAATTTTTGAAGCAGGTGCACCTAAAGCATTAAAGGGTGAAAGTCAACAAATGGTAAATATCTTCTATAAAATTTATGATATTTTATATATCTCATTTGATAAAATAATGTATCATATGGATAAAGATGCTAAAGATAGCCCACCTTTTCCAAAGTGGTTTATGACAATACTATCTATGTATGGACTTGGTTTTCAGTTATTAATTATGGCTTTAATGCTATCCTTTAACCTTAAATCATATGTAATTCCTTTTTTTATTGTCTATTCTGTTTTTTTAGTTGTATTTGTTGGTCTTAGGAAATTTGTTCTTAAGTAATATTCACTTAATTTTTTTGTCATTATATTAGAGTACTATGAATAAAGTTGTGACTTTTGGAGAAATCATGTTAAGGCTGTCTCCGCCAGGTTATCTTCGCTTTTCTCAAACAAATTCCTTTGACGTAGTATATGGTGGTGGAGAGTCAAATGTTGCTGTATCCTTAGCAAATTACGGGATACCTGTTGAGTTTGTTACAAGGATACCCAAATCAGAAATAGGTGAATGTGCTTTAATGGAGTTGCGAAAAAGAGGGGTGGGGACATCTCATATTGTACTTGGAGGAGAAAGATTAGGTATTTATTTTATGGAAACAGGAGCTGTAAACAGAAGTAGCAATGTAGTTTACGACAGAACTAATTCGGCAATGGCAGAACTTAAATCAGGAATGATTAATTGGGATAAGGTTTTTGATGGTGTTACATGGTTTCATTGGACTGGAATCACCCCAGCAATTTCAAAAAATGCTGCTGATGTGTGTTTGGAGGCTGTAAAAATTGCTAGTGATAAAGGATTAACAATTTCAACTGATTTAAATTATAGATCTAAACTTTGGAAATATGAGGGAAATCGAAATGAAATTATGACCGAATTAACTTCTTATTGTGATATTATACTTGGCAATGAAGAAGATACTGAAATGCATTTTGGAATTAAACCAGAAGATCTAGATATAACTAAACAAGGAAATGAAATAAATTCAGAAGCTTTTTTATCTGTTTGTAATCAGATGATGAAAAAATTCCCAAGAGCTAAGAAGATAATAATAACATTAAGAGGGTCAATTTCAGCTTCACACAACTCTTGGGCTGGGATTCTTTATGATGGAAAAAAGATGTATGAAAGTATTCAATATCAAATTACTGATATTGTTGATCGAATTGGTGGAGGAGATTCTTTTATGGGTGGATTAATATATGGTTTTCTAAATTATCCAAATGAAGATCAAAAAGCACTAGATTTTGCAGTTGCGGCATCTTGTCTTAAACATACAATTAAAGGTGATGTAAACCTTGTTAAAGTGGAAGAAGTGGAGAAATTAATGAATGGAAATTCTTCTGGCAGAGTTAATAGGTAAAAATTTAAATGGCTCAATATTCGAGAATACAAGTAATAAAACAAATGGAGGAATCAGGAATGGTTCCACTTTTCTACCATGCGGATAGTTCTATATCAAAACAAATTCTTAAAGCTTGTTATGATGGAGGAGCTCGTTTAATGGAATTCACTAATAGAGGTGATTTTGCCCTAGAAGTTTTTACAGATTTAATTAAATATGCTATTGCTGAGTTACCTGGAATGATTGTGGGTGTGGGATCTATAACTGATGCAAAAGCAGCTTCACAATATATGTTAGCTGGAGCAAATTTTGTTGTGACTCCAGTTTTTAGAGAAGATATTGCACGTATCTGTAACAGAAGAAAACTTATGTGGTCAGCTGGGTGTAGTTCACTAACTGAAATAGCAACTGCAGAAGAATTTGGTTGCGAACTTGTTAAATTATTTCCAGGAAATGTTTTAGGACCTGAATTTGTAAAGAGTATAAAAGGTCCTCAACCTTGGACTTCTGTCATGCCTACTGGAGGAGTTTCTCTTGAATATGATAATTTAAAATCGTGGTTTGACTCTGGAGTTACATGTGTTGGAATGGGGTCTAAGCTTATTTCTAAAGAAATTATAGCAAAAAATGATTTCACATTACTTAAGGATAATGTTCAAAAAACTCTCGAGATAATTAAATCTTTAAGATGAAAACAAAACTTTTAATGACTTCAAGTGCTCTATTCTGTGGAATTATTGGAACTCTTCTTCTTTTTTTACCTATCGAAATAGCAGAATATCTTAGTGTTGAACCAACTATTAGTGCAATACTTTTTTTAAAAATATTAAGTGCAATATACTTGGGATTTGGAATTTTGAATTGGACAGCGAAAGGAACACTAATTGGAGGAATTTATAATAAACCAATTGTCTTGGGAAACTTATTGCATTTTGCTGTTGGAGCAATTGAATTGATTAAAGTAATTTCTAATATTCAAATACATAGAGAAATTATTATTTTCTTAACTGTATTCTATGTAATTTTTGCTCTACTTTTTGCCTATATAATTAAAACTAACCCGACTTAATTAGAAAAGAATAAACTAATAAATTATGCCTTTACTTGTAGTTATATTTGGAATATTATTGTTATTTATTTTAATAGCAAGATTTAAGCTTGATGCGTTTATTTCATTTATAACAGTTTGTATTTTTGTTGGCCTATTTCAAGGAATGCAATTACAAAGTATTGTGGAATCTATTCAAAAAGGAATTGGAGATACACTAGGGTTTTTAGTTTTGATTTTAGGTTTTGGAGCTATGCTTGGGAAACTTGTTGCTGATAGTGGAGCAGCTCAAAGAATTACATCTAGATTAATATCAGGTTTTGGGGTTAAAAACATTCAATGGGCAGTTGTTGTTGCAGGTTTTATAGTTGGTGTCCCAATGTTTTATTCTGTAGGTTTTGTCATTTTAATCCCTTTAGTTTTTACAGTTGCTGCCTCATCAGGATTACCATTAATTTATGTTGGTTTACCTATGTTAGCCTCATTGTCAGTAACTCATGGTTTTCTTCCTCCCCATCCTGCTCCTACAGCAATATCTGGTATGTTTAATGCGGATATTGGTAAAACATTATTATATGGAATTATAATAGCTATTCCAGCTATAGTAATAGCAGGACCATTATTTACTCGTACAATTAAGAACGTTAATGCTACTCCTTTAAAAGAATTTTATAATCCTATTATTTTAAAAGATGAGGAAATGCCAGGGATGGGAGTTAGTGTTTTTACTGCTTTACTTCCTGTCTTATTAATTATATTTTCTTCAATTTTCAATATTATTTTTACGGAAGAATCATTTTTAAAAGAAATTATTCTTTTTATTGGTAGTCCTGTAATTGCCATGCTGCTTTCCGTTTTAGTTGCCATCTACACACTTGGTTTATCTCGTGGAAAAAAAATGGAAGAATTAATGAACTCTGTTTCAAGTTCTGTATCAAGTATAACAATGGTTTTATTAATAATTTCAGGAGCAGGTGCTTTAAAACAAATTTTAATTGATAGTGGGGTAAGTGATTATATAGGGGCATCATTAGATGGTTCACAGATATCTCCATTAATTTTAGCTTGGCTTATAGCTACAGTTATAAGGGTATGTGTTGGATCTGCAACAGTTGCTGGTTTAACTGCAGCAGGAATCGTACTTCCTCTTGTTTCAAACTCAGATATTAGTCCTGAATTAATGGTACTAGCTATAGGTTCTGGGAGCCTAATGTTATCTCATGTAAATGATGCAGGATTTTGGATGTTTAAAGAGTATTTTAACCTTTCAGTAAAAGAGACTCTTTCAACTTGGACAGTAATGGAAACTATTGTTGGAATTACTGGTTTAGTTGGAGTTCTAATATTAAATATATTTATATAATATGAAAAAATTACCTTCACAAAAAGTAAAAGAATTGAATTTAGTATTTCCTCCTGCTCCAAAACCTGCAGGTGTTTATAGACCAGTATTAATTGTAGATAATTTTTTATATGTTTCTGGTCAAGGTCCGGTTAAAAATGATGGAACATTAATGAAGGGACGTATTGGAGATGATTTAACAAGTGAACAAGGTAAATTAGCAGCTCGCCAAGTTGGGTTGACTATGCTGTCTACTATACAGACACATTTTGGAGATCTAGATAAAATTAAAAGAGTAATTAAAGTATTTGGAATGGTTAATTGCTCTCCTGAATTTAAAGCACATCCTTATGTAATAAATGGATTTAGTGAGTTGATGGCTGACGTATTTGGAGATGATCATGGAATCGGAGTTAGAAGTGCTGTAGGAATGATGCTTCCTGATGGGATTCCTGTTGAAATTGAAGCAATGTTTGAGTTAAAATAAATCTATATGGATAAAGATTGGTATAGAATAAATAATGTTGAAGATATTCCATCTCCCTCTTTAGTAGTTTTTCCCAAAAGAATTGAGGAAAACATTAAATTAATGATAAAGATTGCAGGAGGTACTGAGAAGCTTAGACCTCATATTAAGACCCATAAAATTGCTGAAATAATTAAAATGCAGCTAAATCAAGGTATCAAAAAATTTAAATGTGCAACGCTATCTGAAGCAGAACTTTTAGCAAAATGCAATGCAAAAGATATTCTATTGGCAATGCAACTTACAGGTTCCAATATCAATAGGTTTATTGAATTAATGCAGAAATATCCAAAATCATCATTTTCCACCATTATTGATAATGAAGAATCTATAATAAAATTTAATTCAGCTGCTTCAAAAAAAGGAATTAAGGTTTCATTATGGTTAGATATAAATAATGGTAATAATAGAACAGGAATTAAACCTAATAATGAGGCTACATTACTATATAAAAAAATTGATGGTTCCTCTAATTTGATTCCTAAAGGACTTCATGTTTATGATGGTCACATTCGTGTTTCAGATTTTAATTTACGCAAAGAAATTTGCGATAAAGAATTTGAATCAGTTCTTAGTTTAAAAAATAATATTGAGCTACTGGGAATAAAAATTAATAAAATTGTTGCAGGTGGAACCCCAAGTTTTCCAATTCACGTAAAAAGAAACAATATAGAAGTAAGTCCAGGCACTTCAATATTATGGGATGAAAGATATGGCAGTTCTTTTAAAGATTTAAAGTTTTATCATGCTGCTGTTCTAATTGGAAGTATAATTAGTAGACCAACTAAAGATCTTATGTGTTTAAATTTAGGGCATAAATCTGTTGCCTCAGAAATGAGTTTTCCAAGATTGAAACTACTTAATATGGAAAACTTTAAACAAATAAGTCATAGTGAAGAGCATTTAGTTCTTGAGTGTAATGAATCAGAAGATTATGTGGTTGGTTCAGTTTGTTATGCAATACCAGTTCATATTTGTCCAACAGTTCCAAAATATAAAAAAGTTTTAACTGTAATAAATGGAGAAATAACAGGAGAATGGGATGTTGCAGCTAGAGATTATAATACAGAATAGAGTTTATAATAAATAATTAAAGAAATATGTTTATTCTTGATGCACACCTTGACCTAGCAATGAATGCTTTAGAATGGAATAGAGATCTAACCCAGAGTATTCAAGATATCAGAAAAAGTGAGTATGGAATGACTGATAAGCCAGATAGAGAGAAAAATACAGTATCTCTTGATGAAATGCGAAAAGCTAATATAGGTATTTGTGTAGCTACACAAATTGCAAGAGTTAGCAATGACAAAAAAATACCAGGTTGGAATTCTCCTCAACAAGCATGGGCTCAGACTCAAGGTCAACTTGCATGGTATAAGTCAATGGAGGATATTGGCGAAATGACTCAAATTAAGAATTCAATTGAACTAAGCAATCATCTTGAACTCTGGAAAGATGATAGTGTTTCTAAAAAACCTATTGGATATATTCTTAGTTTAGAAGGTGCTGATTCAATTGTAAACATTGATTATCTAGAAAAATCCTACAATTTAGGTTTAAGAGCTATTGGTCCTGCTCATTATGGACCTGGAATTTATGCTCATGGAACAGATTCTGAAGGAGGAATTGGAATTAAAGGAAAAGAGTTGCTCAAAAAAATTGAGGAGTTAAATTTAATCCTTGATGCTACACATTTATGCGATATAAGTTTTTGGGAAACCATGGATATATATAATGGACCAGTATGGGCAAGCCATAATAATTGTAGAAAATTTGTTGATCATAACAGACAATATTCAGATGAACAAATTCATGAATTGATAACAAGAAATGCTGTTATTGGAATTCCATTAGACGCATGGATGATGGTTCCTAATTGGATTAGAGGAGAGTCTACTCCCAAAAGTATGGGTGTAACATTAGATTTAATGATTGATAATATTGATCATGTTTGTCAGTTGTCAGGTAATGCATTACATGTAGGTATAGGTACTGATTTAGATGGAGCATTTGGTAAGGAACAAACACCACTTGATCTTGACACTATAGCTGATCTTCAAAAAATCCCATCAATGCTATCTAAAAAAGGATACTCAAAAATTGACATTGAAAATATTATGAGTCAAAACTTTATAAATTTTCTTCAAAGAGTATGGAATTAAATACTGGCTTTAAGTTTAATTCTATTTTGTTAGAATATAAATTGTTGAAATTCCAAAGAATTTTTTTTTGGATGCTATGTTTTTAAAACCAACTGAACCTAAAATTTTTTTAAACTCTTTTTCATGAGGAAACTCTTTTGTAGAGTCCAATAAATAGTTATAAGCCTTCATGTTTTTTGTAAATATAAAAGAGATTAAAGGGATATATATACTTGTAAATAATAAATATAAATACTTAATTAAAAAATTATTAGGAACTGAGGTTTCAAGAATAATTAGTTTTCCATTTTTTTTTAAGACTCTGTAACTTTCTTTAAGTCCGTTAATTAGATCTTCAAAGTTTCTTACGCCATACCCAATTGAGATAAGATCAAAAAAATTGTTTTTATATTTTAATTTTTCAGCTTTGCTTAACTCCAATGTAATATTGGTAATATTCATTTTTCTTATTTTATCACCTGCAACATCCAACATCTTCTCTGATATATCTACACCTATTATTTGAGAATCTTTTAACTTACTCAAATTTATTGCTATATCACCAGTTCCAGTTGCTATATCAAGTATCACTTTAGGATTATCCTCTTTACCAATCATTGCTATTTCTTTTTTCCATTTAGAATGATATTTAAATGTAATTAGGTCATTCATCAAATCATAATCTTTGGAAATTGATTCAAATATATTTTTTATGTATGATTCCTCTAATTTTTGAATCTTGGTCATTATTTTCGAATGGATTTTATAAATTCATCTATAGAATTAATTCCTTTTAATTTGAGGTGTTTTATAAACGCTGAACCTATTATCGCTCCCTTTGAATACTGAACGGCTTTATTGAATGTTTCTTTATTTCCTACCCCAAAACCTATTATTTTTTTACTAGAGAGATTCATTTCTTTAATCTTATTAAAATAAGCCAATTGATTAGAGTCAAATGTATTTTTGGATCCAGTGACACTAGATGAGCTTACCATATAAATAAATCCATTTGATATTTTATCAATATGTCTAATTCTTTCTTCTGGAGTTTGAGGAGCAATTAAAAACATATTATGTAAGTCATAATCTCTAAAAATAGATTTATAGTTTTGTTCAAAGTATTTAATTGGTAAATCAGGAATAATAAGACCATCAATTCCTACTTCACTGCATTTCTTACAAAAAGCTTCAACTCCAAATTGTAGAATTGGATTAAAGTAACCCATAATTATTAACGGAATAGAAACTTTAGATCTAATATCTTTTATTTGGTCAAATAATACATTTGAATTCATTCCATTTTTTATTGCTTGTGAAGAGCTATCTTGAATTGTAGGGCCATCTGCTAAAGGATCACTAAATGGTAATCCAATTTCAACCATATCAACTCCTGATTCTTCAAGATTTATAATAATCTTTTCAGTATCATTTAAACTAGGATATCCAGCAGTAAAATATATAGATAGAAGTTTTCCTTCTTCGTTTAATTTTTTATCAATTCTATTCATTATAGGTCAAAATATTCTATATAAGTATTTAAATCTTTATCTCCTCTACCTGAAAAATTCACAACGACTACATCATCTTTTTTAAACTCTAAATAATTGAAAGCAGCAAATGCATGAGCGGTTTCTATAGCTGGAATGATTCCTTCAAGTTTAGAAATTTCTAATCCTGCCTTCATTGCATCTTCATCTGTAATTGAAATAAATTGAGCTCTTTTAGATTCAAGAAGATGCGCATGAAGTGGACCAACGCCAGGATAATCAAGACCTGCTGAAATAGAGTAGGGCTCAATAATTTGTCCATCATTAGTTTGCATTAATAAGGTTTTGCTTCCATGAATAATTCCAACTTTTCCTAATACAGAAGTTGCAGCACTTTTTCCAGATTTGACACCTTCTCCTGCAGCTTCAACTGAAATAATTTTTACATTTTCATTTTCTAAATATTCATAATATAATCCTGCAGCATTACTACCCCCACCAATATTAGCAATTAAATAGTCGGGGTTTTCTGTTCCTTCTTTTTCAAAAAGTTGAGATTTTATTTCTTTAGAAACAATAGATTGAAATTTTGCTACCATATCTGGATAAGGGTGAGGTCCTACAACTGAACCAATTATATAATGAGTAGTCAAAGGATTATTTATCCAATCTCTAATTGCTTCATTGGTTGCATCTTTCAACGTTTTACTTCCAGATTCAGCTGAGACAATACTAGCTCCTAACATTTTCATTCTAGCTACATTAGGTGCCTGTCTTTTAATATCTATTGCGCCCATATATATTACACATTCAATTCCGGTAAGTGCACAAACAGTTGCAGTTGCAACACCGTGTTGACCAGCACCAGTCTCAGCGATAATTCTTGTTTTTCCGAGCCTTTTTGCTAATAATATTTGACCAATTGTATTATTAATTTTATGTGCTCCAGTATGACATAAATCCTCTCTTTTTAAATATATTTTACAATTATATTTTTCAGACATTCTTTCTGCAAAATATAAAGGAGTTGGTCTACCAACATAATCCTTTAATAAGTTGTTGTACTCAATTATGAAATCTTCATCATTAATTATGTTGTTATAATTTTTTTCTAGTTCATCAAGATTTGGAAATAGCATTTCAGGTACAAAAGCTCCTCCAAAATTACCATAAAACCCTTCTTTGTCTACACTATATTTCATTTTCAATAATTTCTTTAAATTTTATTAAATCTTCAATAACCTTTAAATTAGATTCATCTTCAAATTTACTATTTACATCTATACCATATAATGGTAGATTCATTTGAACTAATCCTTTTAATGAATTAATTGAATCTAAACCAATTCCACCACTAATAAAAAACTCCTTCTTTAATTTATATCTTTTTAAAAGTTCCCAATTAAATGTTTTTCCTGTTCCTCCGGGAAGTTCAGATTTAGAGTCAAATAAAAATAGATTACAACAATCCATATATTTATTTAAAATATCAAAATCAAAATTTTGATCAATTCTAAAAGATTTAATTACTTCAATATTCAAATCTAAAAATTTCTTACATAGATTAGGTGATTCATCACCATGAAGCTGAACACATTTAAGTTTATGATTTTCAATTTTTTCAGAAATAAAATCATAATTAGAATTATAAAAAACTCCAGTTTTCTTAGAGTTATCTATTTGAGGAGTGTCACCTTTGACATATCTAACAGATTTTTTCCAGAAAATATGTCCAATATAGTCAGGATTTAACTGTACTACATTAAATATATTTTCTTTGTCAAATAATCCACAAACTTTAAATTTCATTTTCAACTTTTTTGATAAAATCATATGCAGATTCCCCAGGTTTTGAAGTTTTCATAAAGTTTTCACCAATTAAAAAACCATCATAACCAACTTTGATTAATTTAATAATTGAATCTACTTTACTAATTCCACTTTCAGAAATTTTGATAAATTCACTAGGTATATTCTCAAACATTTCTAAACTATTTTCGATGTCAATATCCAGAGTATCTAGATTTCTATTATTTATACCAATTATATCAAAATCTGTGTTAGATATTTTGTTAAATTCATCTATTGAGTGTATTTCAAGTAAAACTTCAAGCCCAAGACTTTTAGCAAGTGAACTGTAATTCTTTATCTCTTCTTTGTCTAGAATAGATGCAATTAATAGTATTGCATCTGCACCTATTGATTTTGATTCAATTATTTGATATTCACTTATTATAAACTCTTTCCTAAGTATAGGTATGTCTAAATTATTTTTAACTTCATTAATATCTGATATACTTCCATCAAAATACTTCTTATTAGTTAATATAGAAACTCCAACTGCTCCAGCTTTTTCATACCCATTTATTACTTCAGAAATATTAGATTTATAATTTATCTTTTCATTTGAAGGGGATTTTCTTTTAAACTCACATATAATCCCTGACTTACTTTTTTTAATGGACTCTTTCAAAGATTTAGATTGTTTTGTAAAATCTTTTTGTTTTTCTAAATCAGAAATAGAAACAATTTTAGATAGAGTTTCAATTTCTATTTTTTTATCACTTATAATATTATCTAGTATTTTCATTTCATAATATTTATAAGATTATTAAAACAATTAAGTGCATTTTTAGTTTTTATGGATTCTTTAGCATTCATAAAAGCTTCAATAATTGGAATATTCTTTGATATTGCAATTGCTAATGAAGCATTTGCACAGACAACATTTTCTTGTTCAGTTGATGCATTTCCATTTAATACATCCATAAATATTTTAGATGATGATTCTATATCTTTTCCACCAGAAATTTTACTTGATTCAATATTTTGAAGATTAAAATCTTTAGATTCTAAAATAAATTCACTTTCTCTTGAGTAAACCTTAGTACCCTTTGTTAGTGATATCTCATCATATCCATCTATTGAATGGATAATATTATAGTTAATATCAGTAGCCTGATACAGATAATTGTAAATTCTAGCTAATTCTAAATTATATACTCCTACTATTTGTTTCTTAGGCATTGAAGGATTAACCATTGGTCCTAACATATTAAAGAAAGTTTTTAAACCTAGTTCTTTTCTAACAGGAGCAACATTCTTCATTGCAGGATGAAACAGTGGAGCATGAAGGAAGCAAATATTAGCTTTATCTACAGCTGTTTTAATTTTATCTGCATCATTATTAAATTTTAAACCTAAGTATTCAAGCACATTACTTGAACCACAACTTGATGAAACTCCATAATTACCATGTTTTGCAACTTTAACTCCTGACCCAGCAGTTACAAATGATGCTAGGGTTGATATATTAAAAGTATCTTTCTCATCTCCACCAGTTCCACATAAATCAATTGGATCAAATTCATCTAGATCTATTTTAACAGATAATTCAATTAGAGCTTTTCTAAACCCATTTAATTCCTCAATGGTTATATTTCTTATCATATAAATTGTTAGGAATGAAGAAATTTCACTTGTATTAAGTTTTCCTTCAGAAATTTCAATAATAATATTCCTTGACTCTTTTTCAGTTAATGTTTCATATTGAGTAAGTCGATTTAATATTTTTTTCATATCGTATTTATCCAATTATTTAATATTGTTTTGCCATCAGGTGTTAAAATTGATTCTGGATGAAATTGAACTCCTCTAACATTGAAATCTCTATGCTTAATGGACATTATTTCACCATTTTCATCAACAGAAGTTATCTTAAGTTCATGAGGAATTGGATTATCGACTATCCACGAATGGTATCTACCTACATTTAAATTAGATTTAAGATTATCAAAAATTACATCTGAATCAGTTGTAGTTATCTTTGATGATACTCCATGATAAACCTTTTCTAAGTTTCGCAACTTACCTCCAAAAGCTTCAGCAATTGCCTGTTGACCCAAACAAACTCCAAAAATGTTTTTAGTATTATAGTATTTCTTAATTACTTCAATTATTTTTCCAGCTTCGTGAGGAATGCCAGGTCCTGGTGAAATTAAAATTGCATCAAAATTATTTATTTCATTAAGATCAAATTTATCATTTCTTTTAACTGTCACTTTACATCCAAGTTCCTCTATATAGTATAGAAGATTGTATGTAAAAGAATCATAATTATCTATTAAAAAAATTTTTCTCATTTTATTAATTCTGCATCATTTAATGCTTTATCTAAAGCCCCTAATTTATTTTTCACTTCCTCTAATTCTTTTTCTGGGACAGAGTCGATTACTATTCCTGCTCCTGCTTGATAATTCAATATATTATTCTGACTAAAGAAGGATCTTATAATAATAGCATGATTAAAGTTTCCATTGAAATCTATATATCCAATCGCACCCCCATAAAAATTTCTATTTACTTTTTCATATTTTTCAATTAATTCAAGAGCTTTATGTTTTGGAGCACCTGTTAAAGTACCAGCTGGAAAAGTGTCTTCAACAACTTTAAAAGGTTTAATATTTTTCTTTAAGATTGCGGTAACCTTTGATACTAAATGAATAACATGAGAATAGAATTGTATCTCTCTGTTTTTTTCTACTTTAACATTATTGCCACTTCTGCTTAAATCATTTCTAGCAAGATCAACCAACATAATGTGTTCTGAATTCTCTTTAGGATCTTTAGCTAATTCTGTTGCTGTTATATGATCTTCCTTATCATTTCCTGTTCTTTTAAAAGTACCAGCAATTGGATGAATTTCTGACTTGCCATCTTTGATTATAATTTGAGCCTCTGGTGAGCTACCAAATATTTTATAATCACCATAATCAAAAAAGAAAAGGTAGGGTGAGGGGTTAATGGATCTTAATGCTCTATAAACATTAAATTCATCTCCACTAAATTTTTGCATAAATCTTCTTGATAACACAAGCTGAAAAACATCACCCCTTTTGCAATGATCTTTTGCTTTTTTAACATATTCAAGATATTCATTATCAGTAATTATTGATTCAGGCTGACCATCTTTTTTAAATCTAAATACAGAATAACTTTTATTATTTAATATAGCTTCAATTGATTCTAGATTACTTGAATTATCTATTGTATTGCAAAATATATGTGCTTCATGATTATATTGGCTTATTGCAATGATATTTTGATAAAGACCATAATATATATCTGGGATATCAAAGTCATCTTTATTCTCAATATTAATAGAATCGAAGTATTTAACTGATTCATGACTCATAAATCCGAATAATCCATTATTTAAAAATTTGAAATCAGACTTTGAAGTTTCAAATCTATCAAGATATTGATGGATTACATCTGAAACTTTTTCATTTTTTGATAGTTGCTTTGAAGTAACTGCTTCCCCAGGATATGAAAAGGTAATTTCATTATTTTTAATTTTTATATAACCAATTTGATTAAAACAAATAAAAGAGTAATTATTATTTGCCAACATATAATCACTGTTTTCTAACAGTAAACTATTTGGATAGATATCTCGTATTTTTAAATAAACTTCTACAGGAGTTATAGTATCTGCAAAGATTTTTTTATGATAGTTGTTTAATTTTATTTTCTTCATAGCAAAAAAAAAGCTTGTCGTGAGACAAGCTATAACATAGTTAGTTTAATCACGAATATTTAAATATTGTAATTCCACCACCAGTATGAGTTAATTAATTTCATTAAGCAAATATAAAATAAAAACAAAACAAACCAAGAGAGACAAAACCTATTATAATAAAAATAGCTGTTGAAATAAGCTTTAAATGTTTTTTTGTTCCTTCAGCCATGTTCATTGTCTCAAGTTGTGGTTCATTAACATCCTTAAGTTCATTTATCGATAGAAATGTAGCTGCTACTACTGTACCAGTACATATTAAACCCATAATAAATATAAAAGTATCACCCATATTATCTTTTTAGCATTAATTTAAAATAACATCCAAAAGATAAAATTGAAGGAACCCATAAGCCTACAAATAAACCTTCATCTTTATATCCATAAAACCAAAGTGAAACAGATAAGACAAAAGATACAAATGCAGCACTAATTAAAAAAATGTCAGATTTTTGAAAATATTTCATGTGTAATGTATTTTACTCCCAAAATACATAATTACAATTGAATTAAAAAAAGTAATTCTTATGTTTTTTTTAAATTACTATTTGATTTACTTATTTTACAAAAAAAATAATATGAAAAATATAACCTCAAATGAACTTATTGATAAATTAGAAACTGATGAAAATGCATTTCTTCTTGATGTTAGATCTGAAGAAGAATATGAAGAATCCCATATCCCTGACTCTAAACTTTTAAATATTCGTAATCCACAGTTATTTATGGATGGCCTTAAGGATTTAGATAAATCTAAAAACTACTATGTGTATTGTCATTCCGGTGTTAGAAGTGTTCAGGCTTGTCAGGTAATGAAAAGCTTTGGTTTTGAAAATTTAAATAATTTATTAGGCGGTATTTCTGAATGGACAGGATCAAAAAAAACTAATTGATTGAATTTATTGGAAAATATGGTCTAGGAGTTTGTGAGAGAATTAGTAAAAAACTAGGAATAAGAACTTCAACTGTTAGGTTTTTGTTTTTTTATTTATCAATCTTTACTCTTCTACTAGGATTTATTTTATATTTGATATTCGCCTTGATTTTAAAGGCAAAAGATTTAATTATCCACAGAAAAAAAACAGCATTTGATCTATAAATTATGATTACACAAGAAAAATTAGGAATAGATGAGAGAATAAATGAAGCTTTTCAACCAATATCTAACTTTTGGGAAGGCTTAATTCTTCATGAATTTTTTGGAACAGGAATACCAACAATTATTTTTTTATTAGTTGGTGGTGCAGCTTTCTTTACTCTATATTTTGGATTTATAAATATTAGAGGATTTGGATTATCTATTAGAACTGTAATGGGTAGATATGATGGGTTAGATGAAAAAAGAAGTGGTAGTGGAGAGGTTAGTCACTTTCAAGCATTAGCTACAGCTGTTTCCGGAACAGTTGGAAATGGTAATATTGCGGGTGTTGCTATGGCAATTGCAATTGGAGGTCCAGGAGCAACTTTTTGGATGATTTTATGTGGATTGCTTGGGATGTCTTCAAAATTTGTAGAGTGTACTCTTGGTGTAAAATATAGAGATGTTGGTCCTGATGGAACAATTTATGGGGGTCCGATGTATTATCTTTCAAAAGGTCTTAAAGAAAGAGGTTTTGAAAAATTTGGAAAAGTACTTGCAGTAATCTTTGCAGTCTTGTGTATAGGTGCATCTTTTGGAGGAGGTAATGCGGCTCAATCTAATCAAGCAGCCCTTCAAATGGTTGATTTATTTGGGCTAACAGGAGGTTCAGCCAGAACAATAGTAGGTATAATAATGATGATTGTGGTTGGAATAATCATTATTGGTGGTATAAAAAGAATAGCATCAGTAACTGAAAAAATAGTTCCTTTTATGGCAGGAATGTATGTGTTAGCATGTCTATATATAATAATAATGAATTTCTCATTTGTTGATGATGCATTTGCGATGATTATAAATGGTGCATTTGCTCCAACTGCTGCAGTTGGAGGATTTATAGGTGTTCTTATTCAAGGTTTTAGAAGAGGTGCCTTCTCAAATGAGGCTGGAGCTGGTTCAGCATCTATTGCTCATTCAGCAGTAATTACAAGTTACCCAGCATCTGAAGGACTTGTTGCCTTACTAGAGCCATTTATTGATACAGTAGTAATATGTACAATGACAGCTCTTGTTATAATAATATTTAATGGAGATAATACTCTGTTTACTTATGGTAATTTAGTTGAAGGATCTTCAGCAGTAATGATAGAAGGTCAAAAACTTGAGGGTGCAGGTCTTACTTCAGCAGCTTTTGCTGAATATATTTCTTTTTCTGGTCCATTCCTTGCAATTGCAGTTGTTCTTTTTGCTCTTTCAACAATGATTTCATGGTCATATTATGGTCTTCAGTCTTGGATGTATGTCTTTGGTAAAGGAAAAATATCTGATCTTACTTACAAACTTCTCTTTCTATTGTTTATAGTAATTGGAGCTGCAGGTGATATGTCATCTGTTTGGGCATTCTCTGATGCAATGATTCTAGCTCTAGTATTTCCTAACATGATAGGTCTGTTTATTTTATATCCTAAGGTAAAAGAGGAACTTACTAAATATGTAAATGCAATTAATAATAAAAAATAACAAGCATATTAAATACAATTATTTATATTTGCGTTCGTAAATAAATTTAGATGTTAATTATACCTATAAAAGACGGCGAAAACATTGATAAAGCTCTAAAGAGATTCAAACGTAAGTTTGACAAAACAGGAGTGATGAGATCTCTTAGAGATAGAAAACAATTTGTTAAGCCATCAATTGTACATAGAACTAAAATTAAAAAAGCTCAATATGTACAGAAGCTTAGAGATCAAGAAAATCTTTAATAACTTCAATTTTTCTTCTTTACATCGTAACTTAGATGTATAATGCTCATAGAGAAATTTTTAGACTACTTACAATTAGAAAAAAATTATTCTTCCAATACATTATCCGCTTATAAAAGAGATTTAATTCAGTATAATAATTTTATCATTGAAAATAATGGTAATCTTGAAATTGAAAATGCTGACTATAAGATTATAAGATCTTGGATAGTTAGTCTGGTGAGTAGTAATATATCAAATCGTTCTATAAATAGAAAAGTATCAAGTTTAAAATCATTTTATAAGTTTCTTATTAAAACAGATACTATTAAGTCTTCACCTCTTAAAGCACATAGTCCATTAAAACAATCAAAAAAAATTCAAGTTCCCTTCTCACAGGAAGAAATAAACTCACTATTAGATAGTGATTTTTTTACTAATGATTATAGGGGTGTTTTGCAAAAATCAATAATTGCTTTTTTTTATTTTACAGGTGTTAGAAGAATAGAGCTAATAAATATTAAAGAATCAGATATTAGTCTAGAATCTTCAACAATTAAAGTCATGGGTAAAAGAAGTAAGGAAAGGATAATTCCAATTTTACCTAAACTTAAAAAATCTCTTAAATACTATAGGGAAATTAAGTCAAAATATAATGGGAATACTTCACCTGAGTATTTATTCATTTCAAAAAATGGTAAACAATTATCTGAAAAATTTGTTTACAGAACAGTTAATGAATATTTCAAATTAGTTTCACCCAAAATAAAAAAAGCTCCTCATGTTTTAAGGCATAGTTTTGCAACTCATTTAATTAATGAAGGTGCAGATATAAATTCAGTAAAAGAACTATTAGGTCATTCGAGTTTATCAGCTACACAAGTTTACAGCCATACTAGTATGGAGAGAATTAAAGAAGTGTTTAAAAATTCTCATCCTAGAGCTAAATAATTTATGAAAATTTATTTCTTTTTACTTTGTTTGAGGAGAAAAAAGCATTTATTTTGCAAACAGTTTTTTATAATAAGCCGATGTAGCTCAGCTGGCTAGAGCAGCTGATTTGTAATCAGCAGGTCGTGGGTTCGAGTCCCTCCATCGGCTCTTTGAAATTTTGATATTGGGGAGATACTCAAGCGGTCAACGAGAGCAGTCTGTAAAACTGTTGGCTACGCCTTCGTAGGTTCGAATCCTGCTCTCCCCACAAATAAATGCGGGAGTAGCTCAGTTGGTAGAGCGTCAGCCTTCCAAGCTGAATGTCGCGAGTTCGACCCTCGTCTCCCGCTCAACTTTTTTGCCGATATAGCTCAGGGGTAGAGCGTTTCCTTGGTAAGGAAGAGGCCACGAGTTCAAATCTCGTTATTGGCTCGAATAATAGCAAGGCTTCCCATTATTTAAAAGTGTTAACACAAAGAGCATTTTGAACTATGTTTGAACTTTTGCTCTTTTTTTTTGTTTTAGAATCAGTTTAATTCAGTTAACTCCAGATATCAAACTTGAAAAAACTTGAAAGGGTAAAGATATCCTTCTGCGTTTAGGTACTATGTTTAATGTTTATTAAGTGTTAGAATTTATAAGTAAGGTTTAATTCTATAAAACAAGACACATTAGTTATCAATTAGTTACAAGCTATCTATATTTAATTAAGGTTTTTTTATTTAGTTAAAGTATAAACTACACTAAATCTTCCAGTAATGCTCTTAAATAGTCAAGAGAAGCCTTTATTTTTTTTATAGTTTTTCTATAACTCATCTTTAATTAGAATATTTTAATTTTTTTTCTATTGACATAATTATAGTATTAGAGATATCTTTTCCAGTGATATTTTCGATACCTTCTAAACCAGGAGAAGAATTTACTTCAAGTACTAATGGTCCTTTATTAGACCTAATTATATCTACGCCAGCAACATCAAGTTTGAAAATTTTGGCAGCTTTTATTGCAAGTTTTCTTTCCTCGATTGAAATTTTTATATTTTTTGCTATTCCACCTTGGTGAATGTTAGAACGAAACTCACCAATTTTTGCTTCTCTCATAATAGAGGCTACAACTTTCCCGTCAACAACAAAACACCTAATATCTTTACCCTGGGCTTCTTTTATAAATTCTTGGACTAAAATATTTGCTCGTAAACTTTTAAATGCGTTAATAACACTTTCAGCTGCTTTATTTGTTTCAGCAGAAATTACACCTCTCCCCTGTGTGCTCTCTAATAATTTTACAATTAGAGGTGAACCACCGACCATATCAATTAAATCTTTTGTTTCTAGAGGTGATTTTGCAAAGCCAGTAATTGGAATTTTTATCCCATTCTTTGAGAACAATTGGGAAGAAAACAATTTATCTCTAGATTGTGAAATAGAACTACTTGAATTTAAACAATAGGTTCCAATTGAATCAAATTGTCTTAATAATGCACAACCATAAAATGTCATACTGGGTCGTATTCTGGGAATTACAACATCTAAATCGTCAATAATTTTACCCCCTCTATATCTAACCTCTGGTGTTTGAGCATCAAGCTTCATATAGCAATGCTGTATGTTTAGAAAAGTTATTTTATGTCCTCTTGCTTCTGCAGATTCAATTATCCTTTTATTACTATACAGTTCTTTATTTGACGCTAGTAATCCTATTTTTAATCCAGAGCTTTTTTTAAACAAATGTTTGTAAAGGCTTAAGACTTCATCATCATTGTAATTCTTATAATTAAATCTTTTAGATGAATCAACTAAAAATCTATCCGATAAAGCTTCTCTTCCAAGCAACATTCTATACTCCATTCCATCTCTTTCAGCGAGTGTTAATTCTACTTCAAATATGTTTTGCCCTATGCAAATGTTAGTTTTTATAACATATCTTTTTTGAGATTCTCCAGTTGAACTCCTAATGATTCTGATATCAATAACTTTGGATTCACAAGAAACGTTCAGACTTGAATTATCCTGAATTGGACACACATCAAATATTACCCAAGTTTCTCCATTTTTGATTATTTTTTTTATGTTTTTTGCATGTATAGAGGATGTTTTAGCACCAGAATCTATCCTTGCTTTGATTATTGGTATGTTTAGGTCTTTAATTGATAACCATTCCTCACATCCGATTATAGCTTTTTTCATTCAATTGATTTTTTATAAAAATAGTTAATATTAACAATAAATATTTCTCTTTTTGTAGATCTTCTTTTATAGCTCATCTTTGAATGGTATTTTATTAAAAACCTTTGCACGGAGATAAGCCCCCATAGGTAATTGATACTTGTTAGCATTTTCTTCAACTCTTTTTTTTTGTTCTTTACTCATCTTTATTAATACTTGTTCTGTAAACTTTTTTTTATATTTAAATATGAACAAGCTCTTTAAGTGGTCTTTGACTGCAGCTTTAGCAGGATTTCTTTTTGGGTTTGATACTGTTGTAATATCAGGAGCTGATCAAAAGCTCCAAGAGTTGTGGGGTTCTTCAGATATTTTTCATGGTTCTGTTGTTATGGCAATGGCACTATGGGGAACTGTTTTTGGTGCAATCTTTGGAGGAATTCCAACAAGAAAAATTGGAAGAAAAAATACACTAATATGGATTGGTATATTTTATTCAATTTCAGCTATTGGATCAGCGTTAGCTAATGATCCATTTATCTTTGCAGCTTTCAGATTTATAGGTGGAGTAGGTGTTGGTATTTCAGGTATTGCCGCTCCAGCTTACATATCAGAAATTGCACCTGCAAAAGATAGAGGTAAGCTTGTTGGTTTATATCAATTCAATTTAGTCACAGGTATTTTGATTGCTTTTCTATCTAATTACTTACTAAGTGGAATTGGCGAGAATGATTGGAGATATATGATGGGCATTGAAGCTCTTCCAGCCTTTCTATATACTTTTTTAGTTCTGTCTATTCCAAAAAGTCCTAGATGGCTTTATTTGAATAATAAAAAAGATGAAGCGGAACAAATAATAAGGGATGCATACTCTAAAGAGGATGCAGATGAATTAATTGGCGAGATAATAAATGATAAAGAATCAAATGTGAAGTCAGAATCAATTTTTCAAAAGAAATATAGTTTCATATTAACACTTGCTTTTTTAGTTGCAGCTTTCAATCAATTTTCTGGTATTAATGCATTCTTGTATTATGCTCCAAGAATATTTGAAGAAGGTGGGCTTGGCCAGAGTGCAGCCCTACTTAATAGCATTGGTATAGGTCTAACTAATGTAATTTTTACATTTATAGGTATTAATCTAATTGATAAACTTGGCAGGAAAGTGCTTATGTATATTGGATCTATTGGGTATATAATTTCACTTAGTTTAATAAGTCTTTCATTTATTTTAGAATGGGGTGGTATAGCACTTCCTATTTTTCTTTTTCTATTTATAGCATCCCACGCAATTGGACAAGGGGCTATAATATGGGTATACATATCAGAAATATTTCCAAATCAGATTAGAAGTTATGGACAGTCATTTGGGATTTCCACTCATTGGGTTTTAGCTGCTATTATACCATCATTTGTACCTTTTCTATTTGGATGGATTGGACCTGGAATTGTATTTGCATTCTTCGCCTTTATGATGGTACTTCAGTTACTTTTTACTCATTTTATGATGCCAGAGACAAAAGGTGTATCTCTTGAAGAATTAAGTAAAAAATTAATTAAAAATTAATTTTTTTTCTACCAGAACATTGCATATAAGAAAGCTGTAATAAGAACAACGCTAAATGCACCAATATTAAATGTGTTATTAGTTGCAAATAATTTGTTAGTAAGATTGATGCCTTTTGAATCGTCTTTGTTGCCATCTAGATAACTGATTAATGCAATTAAAGCAAGAGTAACTAGACATGTATAACCCATCTGATGCATAAATGGTAATTCAACAAAAATAGATGCATCACTCCATCCTTTTGGAGCTACTTTAAAATACATGGCTATTGGAATAGATAAAATAGCTCCCCATATAGCTGCGTTGTTTGTAGCTTTTTTATAAAATAGCCCCATTAAAAATACAGCTAAGATTCCAGGACTTACAACTCCTGTATATTCTTGAATAAATATAAACACCTGACCAAGACTTCCAAGTTGAGGTGCTATAATAATTGCAATAATTAGTGCAACTACAGCTGTAATTCTTCCAACAGAAACCATTTGTGAATCCGTAGCATTTTTGTTAAAATGAGACCTGTAAATATCCATTGTAAAAATAGTAGAAGTGGAGTTTAACATAGAAGCAAGTGAAGAAACAATAGCAGCAGCTAGTGCAGCAAGTATTAATCCTTTCACTCCAACTGGAATAAAGTTTTTAATTAACCATGGTGCAGCATTATCATTTGCAATATTTCCGGCAGCTCCAATAAATCCAGGATCTACAGAGGCAGCTGTAAGAACACCAGAGTCATCTAAATTCATTACATATGCTATGATTCCAGGCAATACAACAATAACAGGAATTATTAATTTTAAAAAGGCAGCAAATACAATACCTTTTTGTCCTTCAGCAAGACTTTTTGCTGCTAATGTTCTTTGAATTATATATTGGTTAAATCCCCAATAATATAGGTTAGCTACCCATATACCACCAATTAATACGGCTAGTCCTGGAAGATCCCACCATGCATCACCACCATTTGGTTTTATAATTTCACCTTTGGATAAAATCATGGAAAATCTTTCAGGTGCTTTTTCATAAACATATTTCATTCCATCAATAAAACTACCTGAATCAGTTACATTAGCAAGAGCAAAATAAGTCATTAATAATCCTCCAAATATTAAAATCACCACTTGTATTACATCTGTCCAAGCAACTGATGCAAGACCACCCCATAGAGAATATGCAGCTGCAAATAAACCAAGTCCTATAATACTGTTTAATAAAATAGATCCATCCCCAACACCAATAATTGTATCCAAAGCTTTACCTCCTAAAAATAAAACAGTTGTTAGATTAACAAAAACAAAAAGTGCAATCCAAAAAATAGCAAGTATTGTTTTTAGATTTGTACTAAATCTTTTTTCAATAAATTCTGGAATTGTATATAAACCTTTTTCAATAAAAATTGGAAGAAAATATTTACCAACCACTAACAAAGTTATTGCCGCCATCCATTCATATGAAGCAATAGCTAATCCAAGAGCAAATCCTGAACCTGACATTCCTATAAATTGTTCTGCAGAAATGTTTGCTGCAATCAAAGAAGTACCAACAGCCCACCAAGGAAGAGATTTACTAGCAAGAAAATAATCTTCAGCATTTTTTTGTTTCCCGTCTTTGTCTCTTGAAACCCATAATCCTATTGCTAGTATTGTGACAGCATAGAGTCCAAAAATTAAATAGTCTAAAAATTCAAAAGTCCCATTCATATTATTTAATTGGTTTTTAAGGTTGAAAAATTTTTGATGATTCTAATTAGATATTTTATAAAATTAGAATTTTTGTTTAATTTAAAAAATTATAGACCAATTGATTAAGAGTATTAATAAAAAAAATAAAAATAGTATAGCACTAATAATTGCTAAAAGAATTTTAATAAGTTTTTTTATAGTTGTTATTATATTCATTCTACTTTTTTATTTCTTAGGGATATTGTAGAGCAAAACTTTGTAAATTGATATAATAATATTTTATAGATGAATATTAAAGATTTAAAATCTAATGAAATTATGCCAGGTTTTCGAGGTAGAATTATTCATGGATCTGATTTTACATGGGTATACTGGGAAATAGACAAAGGTTCCAGTTTGTCAGAACATAATCATGTAAATGAACAGTTAATGCATGTGATAGAGGGTGAATTTGAATTTACAATCGATGGAAAGAAAAACTTATGCAAAAAAGGGTCTACATTTCTTATACCTTCGAATGTTCCTCACTCGGGAAGGGCAATTAGTGATTGTATATTAATGGATGTGTTTAGTCCAAGAAGAGATGACTTAGGATGAAAATAGACTTAGCAGGAAAAAAGGCTCTAATAGGGGGGAGTAGCAAAGGTATTGGTTTAGGAATAGCATCTCAATTAGCTGAATCTGGAGCTAGTGTATGTCTAATGGCGAGGAATAAATCTAAATTAGAGGAGATTATTAATCAACTTCCTAATTCTGAGAATCATAGTTATTTAATAGTAGATTTTTCGAATTTCGAAGAATATAAAATTAAAATTGAAGCATATTTAGAGAACAATCAAGTAGATATTTTAGTTAATAATACGCAAGGACCTCCAGCAGGAAATTCATTATCTAAGGATATTGATTCATACCAAGAAGCCTTCGACTTATTATTCAAAAGTATAGTTTATACAACATCACTTATAGTTCCTAAGATGCAAAAAAATAAATGGGGTAGAATAATTAATGTTACTTCAGTTTCAGTCAAAGAACCTCTTAACTATCTTGTTTTATCAAACAGTATAAGATCTGCTGTTGTAGCTTGGGCTAAAAGTCTATCAGTTGATGTTGGAAAAGACGGAGTTACTGTCAATTCAATTTTAACTGGATATTTTGACACTGAAAGAATTAAAGAATTAAATAAAGAGAAATCAAAATCTTTAAATATATCTGAAGAGGAGGTTTTAGAAAAAATGAAATCTTTAGTACCAATTAACAGATTAGGTAAAACTGAGGAGTACGGATATCTTGTATCTTTTCTTAGTTCAGATAAAGCTTCTTATATAAATGGAGCTTCAATTCCAATTGATGGAGGTCTATTAAGATCCTACTAGACATCATCATATCTACCAGGAGCTAATAATCCACTAATTAATGAAAAGACAGAATTAGGTATAACTTTTAATAAGAATACAATAATTTTCCATGTTTTAGTTGGAACAGAGACTTTCTTCCCTTTTAACATCGCATCTACTCCTTCTTCTGCAATTCTTTTTGCACTTTTCTTCAAAAAACCGGGAACACTATCCATTTCTTTTTGAACACCACTTGCAGTATGAAAGTTTGTTACTGTATATCCAGGACAAACTGCAGTTGAGGTGATGCCATATTTATTGTAAAAACTTAAAGATTCACTAAATCGATTCATGAAGGTTTTGACAGGTCCGTAAAGAGATTGAAGGGATGAAGCTGGGGCAAATGCTGCTACTGAAGAAACTATCATTATCCTCCCACCTTCGTTTGCAATCATATCATTAATATATTTCTTTGTAAGAGCAATTACTGATGTTCCTAAAACCCTTAAACACCTTTCTTCATCCTCCATCGAATTTTCATGAAACGCATTCGGCAAAGCATATCCAGCATTATTAACTAGTATACTCACATTATATTTTTTTTGACTTGTAAATTGATAAATTTCATCAGGAGATTCAATCAATGTTAAGTCAGAGGAAAAATAGTCACACTTAATATTAAAATTCTGAATTAATTTTTTTGATGTTTCATCTAATTTTTCTGTTGTTCTAGAAACCAATATTAAATTGTATCCTCTTTTAGCAAGATTTTTTGAAATCTCAAGTCCTATTCCTGATGTTGCACCTGTAACTAGTGCATATGTGTTTTCCATAAAGCAAATCTAAGTAATTAGTTTAATTTTGCTCTCGAAATGAAAATTGATATTAGAAGTTTAACAGAAAATCAAATTATAGAGTTTTTTCTTGATAAAGGATTTGATTCATATAGAGGTAAACAAGTTTATGAATGGATTTGGAAAAAATCTGTTTATTCATTTGATGATATGACAAACTTATCTAAGGATTTAAGGGTCATGTTAGATACCCACTTTGTAATAAATCACATTGAAGTTGATAAAATTCAAAAAAGCTCTGATGGAACAATTAAAAATGCTGTAAAACTTTTTGATGACTATACAGTAGAATCTGTTTTGATTCCAACTGATGACAGAACTACAGCATGTGTTTCTTCTCAGGTGGGTTGTAGCCTTGATTGTAAATTTTGTGCTACATCAAAATTAAAAAGAATGCGAAATCTTAATCCTGACGAAATTTATGATCAGGTTGTAACAATTAATAATCAAAGTCTAAAATATTTTAAAAGACCTCTTTCAAATATAGTTTTCATGGGCATGGGTGAGCCATTAATGAATTACAACAACCTAATAGAATCAATTGAAAAAATATCATCAGACAAAGGACTTAATATGTCTCAGAAGAGAATTGTAGTTTCAACTTCTGGAATTCCTAAAATGATAAAAAAACTTGCTGATGAAAATTTAAAAGTTAATCTAGCGCTTTCACTTCATTCAGCTGTGGAAAAGACTAGGAATCAAATTATGCCATTCTCAACAAAATTTTCATTAGAAGATATTAAAGAGTCTCTATTATATTGGTATTCAAAAACAAAAAGAAGAATAACATTTGAATATATTGTATGGAAGGGAATAAATGATACTGTTGAAGATGTAAATGCATTAGTAAGCTATTGTAAATCTATTCCATCAAAGGTTAATCTAATCGAATACAATACAATTGGTGATAAAAATTTTATATCTGCAACCGATAACATCATAAACCTTTATAAAGATTTATTGGAAAAAAATAAAATTACTGTGACAGTAAGGAGGTCAAGAGGAAAAGATATTGATGCAGCATGTGGTCAATTAGCAAATAAAGAAGTTAACCTAAATTAAAGCAATCATTTTCTTTTACTTTTAGATGCTAATATTAATGCATTGTATGCATTAACTATTTTTCCAGTTTTAGATAAAGATTTAAATGGTATATTTTTTTTTCCAGAAATTGTTACATTAAAGTCTATTTCAATTCCACTCTCTAATATAATCTCCTTTAGCTTTGCAGCTGACAACCAAGGGAAATATGATAACACCATAGATGCAACTCCAGTCAATGCTGGAGCAGCCATTGAAGTTCCGCTTTGAAAATCATATTTATTATCGGGCATTAAAGAATATATGTCATAACCAGGAGCAAAAATATCTACATTATTTTGTCCAAAGTTTGAAAAGCTTGCAACAATATTTTCATTATAGTTAATTGTGCTAGCTCCAACATTTATAAAATTATTTGAAAACTCTGTTTTTCCCAAATATTGATCATTAGGATAGTTTTCATTAGAGTTAATATCAAGGTCTTCTGTTTCATTACCTGCAGCATGGACGATTAGAACATTATTTTGGGCTGCATATTTAATAGCATCAATTACCCATTCAGGATTTGTGGAATATGATTTACCAAAACTCATATTGATAATTCTAGCTCCATTATCAACAGCATATCTAATTCCTAGGGCTATATCTTTATCATATTCATCACCATTTGGAACAGCTCTAATAGCCATAATTTCCAGATTATTATTAACACCATTACTACCAATTGAATTATTTCTAATACCACCTATTATTCCAGACACATGTGTGCCGTGACTTTCAGTGCTTTTTGAGTGTTGAACTCTTGAATCACCATAAGAGACATCTCTTATATCATATATGTTATCGCCAACTATTGATCTGCCATTAAAATTAGTATTGTAGTGATAGTTTATTTGATCAGAGAAATATTCAACACCTTCTAGTAAATAATCAAGATCTATATCTAAAGAATCAAAATATGTAAATAAATCTATAGACTTTAATAATGTGCTATCATTTGATTTAATATTTGCCAAATCAAATTTTGAAAATTTATCTTTCCCTAAATAGTTAGATATATCATTTGTAGATTTTTTATAATCCTCAGTAATTTTCTTGTAATATTCAAAATTTCTTTCTGCAATTCCTTTTTTGATATTTATATTATCAATGGCTGAATTAAATCTTCGATTATTATTTAAACTATCTCGAATAATTCTTGTCATTTCAAGAGTTTCATTATAGGATTCTCCTAAAAAATTCCAGCCATTAATATCATCGATATAGCCATTTTTATCATCATCAATTAAATTGTTTGGAATTTCTTTATCATTTACCCAAATTAGATTAGTAAGATCTTCGTGATTTGTATCGATACCTGCATCAATTACTGCTACTATTACTTTTTTAGCTTTTAAGTCTTTGATAAGCTCTTTGTATGCTCTTTCAACACTCATTCCTGGAACTGAATCTTTTTCAAGATCAAGATTATGCCAGTTTTCTTTTATTCCATCCGCAAAATTGAGTTTTGAAGTATTGGGTAATGAAGTTAAATAGTCATTAGAAAATTTGATTGAACTACATGAAAATGTTAAAAGTATAATTAAAAGTAAAGTGATTTTCTTCATTGATATTAGTCGGTGTGATTTAGCTTATCTTTCAATTTAGAAAGCTTCAGTTTTCTCCACCAGGCTTTATTATGTTCTCTTTGAGATTCTGCTCTGTGGATTTTCTTATTTAGTTTATTTATTTTTTTTTTAATGTATGATTTTCCCATTTCTTTCATAACTATAAGTTACAAAAATGAATTGAAAATTATCGAGATTTTCTATTATCTATAAAGCTTTTTACGAAAATAATCATAGCAATTGATGAAGTTGCTATCATAATGATAACTCTTGCTAGTCCAATTCCACCTCTTTCAATTGCTCCTGGTAGAACCTGAAAACTAAGCGCCCCAAGAATTATAAGTGTAAAGAGAACAATAAGATGGGCTGACATCTTTACAAGTTTTTCCTTGTTAAGAAGTGCTCCAAGACTAAATAAGATAATTCCAAAAAAGAAAGGTATTAGTGCTGTTAATGAATTGGTATCAATATATCCCCATATTGACATAGTTAGTAGAGAAATTGAATTTACAGTATTAAACTTTTGAATGCTTTTGATTTCCATTTTATTTAATTTTTCCAAATATATTATATCTATATCTAGCAATGAAATCATATACTAGGTTTCTAATAAAACTTGGAAAGATTTTTATGAAAAATGAAGTTTTTTTGAAGTTGATTTTATCTAACATTAATATCACAGCTTCCGATTTTTTCAAATGTTTATTACCATCTTTAACAATAACTGTATTTTTTATATCTAAATTTTTATCTTTTAGTAAATCGTTTGGAAGGAATGTTAAAGAATTGTACTTGTCATTTTTTTTGGCAAAACTTACAGCGTTGTAACATAACCTGCAATTAGGATCATAATATACATTAATGTTTTTAGACATTTATTTATTCTTATTTGCGGAGTAAGCAATTAATAATGAGCTGATAAGTAAAGATGAGGCAGGTAGAGACTTTATTAATTCATCTCCTACACTTATGTGCATATAAACAGCTACCAACATCATAATTGAAATTCCAAGGGATGCAAAAAGTCTTAATTTACTATAGTAAAGACTCAAAATTAAAACTATTGCAAGTGAAACTTTAATAATACCAATAATTAAAAAATAATCCTCTAATCCATAGACTGTAAACTCCTCTAAAAGATTAGTTGAATTTCCACCTCTAAAAGAGGTAGATCTACTAGCTCTAAATAGCCATACATTAATTATTGTTAGACCAACAAATACCGATAAAATCTTACTTAATTTCTTCAACATTTTTTATCAATTAAAATTAAAGATATAAAGAAATTATTACAGTGATAAAAAAAATTGTTAAATCAGTTTATATATAAGAAAAAAATTATAAATTTGCAGCTCGTAAAAAAACAAGAAAAAAATACTGCTATGGCTAAAGAAAATTTTGATAGATCGAAACCCCACCTAAACATAGGTACTATCGGTCACGTTGACCACGGAAAAACAACTCTTACTGCTGCAATTACAAAAGTATTATCAGACGCTGGTTTTTCAGAAGCTAGAAGTTTTGATTCAATTGATAATGCACCTGAAGAAAAAGAACGTGGTATTACAATAAATACATCTCATGTTGAATATCAAACAGCAAATCGTCACTATGCTCACGTAGACTGTCCTGGTCACGCTGATTATGTAAAAAACATGGTAACTGGTGCTGCTCAAATGGATGGTGCTATATTGGTTGTTGCTGCAACTGATGGTCCTATGCCTCAAACAAGAGAGCACATATTATTAGGAAGACAGGTAGGTATACCAAGAATTGTTGCTTTTTTAAATAAAGCTGATATGGTAGATGATGCTGAGCTTCTTGAACTAGTTGAAATGGAAGTTAGAGATCTTCTTTCTTTCTATGATTATGATGGAGATAATACTCCAGTTGTTCTTGGTTCTGCTCTAGGGGCTTTAAATGGAGAGCAAAAATGGGTAGACAGTGTAATAAAGTTAATGGAAGGAGTAGATAGTTATATTGAACTTCCAAAAAGAGAAGTTGATAAAGACTTTCTTATGCCTGTTGAGGATGTATTCTCAATAACTGGTAGAGGTACTGTTGCAACTGGTAGAATTGAAACTGGTATTGCAAACTCAGGTGATGAAGTTGATATTATTGGTATGGGAGCTGAAAAGCTTAAATCTACAATAACAGGTATTGAAATGTTTAGAAAAATTCTTGATAAAGGTGAAGCAGGTGATAACGCTGGTATCCTTTTAAGAGGTATTGAAAAAACTGATATAACAAGAGGTATGGTTATTTGTAAGCCAGGCTCTGTAACTCCTCATGCTAAGTTTAAGGCAGAGGTTTATATCTTGAAAAAAGAAGAAGGTGGTCGTCATACTCCATTCCACAACAATTATCGCCCTCAGTTCTATGTTAGAACTACAGATGTTACAGGTAATATTGTGCTTCCAAGTGGTGTAGAAATGGTGATGCCTGGTGATAACTTAACAATTGAAGTTGAGTTAATATCACCTATTGCTCTAAATGTTGGTTTAAGATTTGCAATTCGTGAAGGTGGTAGAACCGTCGGTGCAGGTCAGGTAACTGAACTTTTAGACTAGTAAAACAAAGTTTAATTAACTCTAAGGGTGTCTTGCGTTAAGCTTGATACCTTTTGTGTAAAATATAAACGGGTTTAGCTCAGTTGGTAGAGCACTGGTCTCCAAAACCAGGTGTCGGGAGTTCGAGTCTCTCAACCCGTGCACAAAAAAAATATGATGTCGATTATTAACTTTATTAAGGAATCTGTAACAGAACTGAGGGATAATGTCAAATGGACACCCCGTTCAGAGTTGTTAAACCTATCTGCTTTGGTGATAGTTTTTTCAGTGATCTTCTCATTAGTTATATGGGGTGCTGATTCAATTCTCTCTAGAGTAGTTAAATTTTATTTCAATTTAATAGGATAGATTGTGGAAGTCGCAGAAAAAAAATGGTATGTAATAAGAGTAGTGACTGGTCAAGAGGTCAAAATTAAAGACTACATTGATTATGAACTCTCTAGAGTCTCTCTCGATAAACAAATTGAAGAGATGCTCGTGCCTACTGAAAAAGTTGTTCAAATAAGAAAAGGAAAAAAGATTTCCAAAGAGAAAACTTATTTTCCAGGTTATATTATGATGAAGGCTGATATATCTGGAGAAATTTTACATGTTATTAAATCTGTTTCTAATGTTCTTGGTTTCTTAGGTGAAACTAAAGGTGGTGAACCAATACCATTAAGACAGGCAGAGGTAAATAGAATGCTAGGTAAAGTAGACGAGCTAGCTATTTCTGGAGAGCAAATAAATATTCCATTTTCTATTGGTGAAAATGTAAAAGTTATTGATGGTCCTTTCAATGGTTTCACTGGAACTATTGACAATGTAAACGAAGAAAAAAGAAAACTTGAAGTAATGGTTAAGATTTTTGGAAGAAAAACTCCACTAGAATTAAGTTACATGCAGGTTGAAAAAATATAATTATGGCAAAGGCAATAGACAAAGTATTAAAATTACAAATTAGAGGAGGTGCTGCAAATCCCTCTCCTCCAGTAGGACCAGCTCTTGGTGCTGCAGGTGTTAATATAATGGAATTTTGTAAGCAATTTAACTCTAGAAGTCAAGATAAACCAGGAAAAATTCTTCCTGTTGTTGTAAGTGTTTTCAAAGATAAAAGTTTTGATTTTATAATAAAAACTCCTCCTGCAGCTATTCAACTTCTTGAAGCAACAAAAAAGAAAAAGGGGTCTGGAGAGCCAAATAGAGAGAAAGTAGCAACTGTTTCTTGGGATCAGGTTAAAAAAATTGCAGAAGATAAAATGGTAGATCTTAATGCTTTCACTGTGGATTCTGCAATGAAAATGGTAGCAGGTACTGCAAGGTCTATGGGAATTAAAGTAAATGGAGGTACTCCACCAGCTAAATAATTATGGGAAAACTAACTAAGAATAGAAAAATTTCAATTGAAAAGGTAGACTCAGATAAGTCTTACAGCCTAGAAGAGGCTTCATCTCTTGTAAAAGAAATTACAACAACAAAGTTTGACTCATCTGTGGATTTGGCCATAAGATTAGGTGTAGATCCTAAAAAAGCTAATGAAATGGTTAGAGGTGTTGTGTCTCTTCCTCATGGTACAGGTAAGACATTAAAATTACTTGCACTGGTTACTCCTGATAAAGAAGACGAAGCAAAAAAAGCAGGTGCAGATTTAGTTGGTCTTGATGAATATATTGAGAAAATTAAAAAAGGTTGGGTTGATGTAGATGTAATAGTAACTATGCCTAGTGTTATGGGTAAATTAGGTCCATTAGGTAAGGTTTTAGGACCAAGAGGTTTAATGCCAAATCCAAAAACGGGAACTGTTACTATGGATATAGCAAAAGCTGTTACTGAAATTAAAGGTGGAAAAATTGACTTTAAAGTTGATAAAACAGGAATAATTCATGCTTCAGTTGGTAAAGTATCTTTTACTGCTGACAAGATTAAGGATAATGCTAATGAGCTTATTAATACAATTGTAAAACTTAAGCCATCAGGAGCAAAAGGTGTATATATAAAAAGTATTTCAATGTCGAGTACAATGAGCCCTGGCATTGCAATTGAATCAAAATTTGAATAATACTCAAGATGAATAAAGAAGAAAAAGTTCAAGCTGTAGAAGAGCTAAAAGGTCAACTTGCCGATTACAAGTCAATATACTTGACTGATATCGCAGGTCTTAATGCTGTTCAAACAAGTAAACTTAGAAGAGAATGTTTTAACTCTAACGTTAAACTTTCAGTTGTAAAGAATACATTTCTTGAAAGAGCAATGTCTGAATCAGATAGTGATTTTGGTGAACTAAAAGATTTATTAAAAGGTAACACTACTATAATGTTATCATCTATAGGTAATAGTCCAGCTAAGGTTATCAAAAAGTTCAGAAAAGATGGAGATAAACCGATTTTAAAAGGTGCATTTGTTGATGAGGCTATTTACATAGGCGATGAGCATATTGAAGCATTATTCAACTTGAAATCCAAAGAAGAAGTTATTGGTGAAATTATTTCTCTTCTTCAATCACCAACTAAAAATGTTATTTCTGCACTTAAGTCAAGTTCAGCAACAATTGCTGGTCTAGTTAAAACATTAAGTGAAAAACCTGCAGAAGAAGTAAAAGCTGAAGAGCCAGTTGCAGAAGAAGTAAAAGCTGAGGAGCCAGTTGCAGAAGAAGCAAAAGCTGAAGAGCCAGTTGCAGAAGAAGCAAAAGCTGAAGAAAATGATAAACCAGAGGAGCAAACCTCTGAGGATGAATCAGAAGATGAATCTAAATAAAAAGTTAAGTAAAATAATAATAATTAATAATTAAAAACTCTAATAATGGCAGATCTAAAAAAAGTCGCAGAACAGTTAGTTGGTTTAACAGTTAAAGAAGTTAACGAACTTGCTGATATTCTTAAAGATGAATATGGTATCGAACCTGCAGCAGCAGCAGCAGTAGCGGTAGCAGCGGGTCCTGGTGCTGGTGGAGAAGACGCAGCTGAAGCAAAATCAGAATTTGATGTTGTTTTAAAATCAGCTGGTGGCTCAAAACTTGCAGTGGTTAAATTGGTCAAGGAGTTAACTGGATTAGGGCTTAAAGAAGCTAAAGATCTAGTTGATAACGCTCCAAGTTCAATTAAAGAAGCAGTATCAAAAGACGATGCTGAAGGACTAAAGAAATCACTTGAAGAAGCTGGAGCTGAGGTTGAACTTAAGTAAGTTTAAATAACTTCGTTTTTTAGGCTTTTAGAATTATATCTAAAGGCCTATGCTTGTTTGAATTAAACTCTAAAATATGACTAATAACAAATTGAGAACAAATTTTTCTAATACTAAAACTGCAAACGTTGAAACTGATTTTTTAGATATTCAAATCAAATCATTTCAAGATTTCTTCCAACTCGAAACTAAGTCAGATGAGAGAGTTGAAGAAGGTTTGTTTAACACCTTTAAAGAAAACTTTCCTATTACTGATGCTAGGAATCAGTTTGTTTTAGAATTTATAGACTATTTTGTTGATCCACCAAGGTACTCAATGCACGAGTGTATCCAACGTGGTCTTAGTTTTTCTGTACCTCTTAAAGCAAGATTAAAACTTTACTGTACTGATGCAGAACATGAAGACTTCGAAACAATTGTTCAGGATGTTTTTTTAGGATCTATTCCTTACATGACTCCAAGTGGTACTTTTATAATCAATGGGGCTGAAAGAGTTGTTGTTTCTCAACTTCATAGATCTCCTGGAGTATTTTTTGGTCAATCATTTCATGCTAATGGAACAAAGCTTTACTCAGCAAGAGTAATTCCTTTTAAGGGCTCATGGATTGAATTTGCTACAGATATAAACAATGTCATGTATGCATATATTGACAGAAAGAAAAAATTGCCAGTTACTACTCTATTTAGAGCAATTGGATATCAAGGTGATAAAGAAATTCTTGAAATTTTTGATTTAGCTGAAGAAATTAAGGTTACAAAAGCTGGACTTAAGAAAGCTCTTAACAGAAAGTTAGCTGCAAGAGTTCTAAGAACATGGCATGAAGACTTTGTAGACGAAGACACTGGTGAGGTTATCTCAATTGAAAGAAATGAAATAATAATTGATAGAGATACAGTTATTGAAAAAGATCATATTGAACAAATTCTTGATGCTGACGTTAAAACAATTTTAATTCACAAAGAAGACGCAGAGAACTCTGACTATGCAATCATATACAATACACTTCAGAAAGATCAGACTAATACTGAAAAAGAAGCTGTAGAGTATATCTATAGACAATTAAGAAATGCTGAACCACCAGATGAGGAAACTGCAAGAGGTATTATAGATAAATTATTCTTCTCAGATCAAAGATATAATCTTGGAGAAGTTGGTAGATATAGAATGAATAAAAAGTTAAACCTGGAGGTTGATATGGAGGAAAGGACCTTAACTAGACTCGATATAACTACTATTATCAAATATCTTATTGAATTAATTAATTCAAAAGCAGAGATTGATGATATCGATCACTTATCTAACAGAAGAGTTAGAACTGTGGGTGAACAATTGTCCTCTCAATTTGGAGTAGGTCTTGCTAGAATGGCAAGAACTATTAGAGAAAGAATGAACGTGCGTGATAACGAAGTATTTACACCGATTGATTTGATTAATGCTAAAACACTTTCATCTGTTATTAATACTTTTTTTGGAACAAATCAGCTATCACAGTTTATGGATCAAACAAATCCCTTAGCTGAAATTACTCATAAAAGACGTTTATCAGCTCTAGGACCAGGAGGTCTATCTAGAGAAAGAGCAGGATTTGAGGTAAGAGATGTTCACTATACACATTACGGAAGACTATGTCCAATTGAAACACCTGAAGGTCCAAATATTGGTCTTATTTCTTCACTTTCTGTATATGCAAGAGTAAATAATCTTGGTTTTATTGAGACACCTTATAGACAAGTTAAAAATGGTAAAATTGATTTAAATAATATAACATATTTATCTGCAGAGGAAGAAGAAAATAATCTAATTGCTCAGGCAAATATTGATTATGATAGTTCTGGTAAGATAAAAGCTGAAAAAGTAATTGCTAGAGATCAAGCAGATTTCCCTGTAGTAACTCCAGATAATATAAATTATACAGATGTAGC
>Ga0209666_1000050_pt1 | contig 93997 bp, 90 predicted proteins | sample SaaInlV_125m_DNA_FD_184679 | JGI IMG/M metagenome (GOLD analysis project Ga0209666, IMG submission 184679) | Marine microbial communities from expanding oxygen minimum zones in the Saanich Inlet - Saanich Inlet SI037_S3LV_10m_DNA (SPAdes)... | ecosystem: Environmental > Aquatic > Marine >...
CTTCACAATTAAAGGAAATTTACACTCGTTAATTAAGTGTTATTGTTGAAGCAGAATTGGATGTCGTCCAAGGCGAATAGATCGCCTAAAGAAGAAGTTGTGCTGCAACTTTGAATAATAGGGGGAGGGGAAATCAAAATCATATTAGTTCAACTTTTCATAATAAGAGTCATTATGTGATGAGTGTCGATTAGGTCTCTTGGAGTAGAACTGATGTTCGATATTTCATTAGAGTTATCTACTAAAACAATAAAACGGTTATACTATTATAGTGTAACCGTTTTTATTTTTGATATGACAAAATCTTGAGGTTAGAATTTGTTAAAAAAAAATTATTTAAATGAGATATTCTAATTAAAAATCATTTTTTTTTGTCAAATTAGCAATTATTTTCATTAATGAGTTTGCAGCTTGTATTTTTCTATTAATTAAATTAATTTAAAATTTCTAAATAGAAAATATATGAAAATTGGTGTGCCAAAGGAGATTAAAAACAATGAAAATAGAGTGGGAATGACACCCGCTGGAGTATTTGAATTAATTAACAGTGGTCACATTGTATACGTTCAAGAAAATGCCGGTTTTGGTAGTGGGTTTACTGACGCGGATTACAAAGATGTTGGTGCTGAAATTTTAAGTACAATAGAAGAGGTTTATGCTTTGAGTGAAATGATTGTCAAAGTTAAGGAGCCCATAAAAAAAGAATACGCACTTATCAAAGCAGACCAAGTAATTTTTACATATTTTCATTTTGCCTCAAGCGAGCCGTTGACAAAGGCCATGATAAAAAGTAAAGCCATTTGTATTGCCTACGAAACAGTAGAGGCTGAAGACGGTTCTTTGCCACTTCTAATTCCGATGTCAGAAGTTGCTGGTAGAATGGCCATACAACAGGGTGCCAAACACTTAGAAAAGCCTATCAAAGGTCGTGGGGTTTTGCTTGGCGGCGTTCCCGGTGTTCCACCTGGAAAAGTCTTGATCTTGGGCGCTGGAACTGTAGGAATACAAGCAGCTAAAATGGCTGCAGGACTAGGGGCTCATGTCACTATTATGGATGTCAATATGAGTCAGTTGCGCTATGTCAACGATGTTATGCCTAATCATGTGGTAACGGAATTTTCAAGTACCTATAACATTAAACAACGCATAAAAAACCACGATTTAATTATTGGAGGTGTTTTGTTAAAAGGTGCCAAAGCCCCAAAACTAATCACAAAAGACATGTTAAAACTAATGCGTCCTGGAACGGTTTTGGTGGATGTATCAGTTGATCAGGGTGGCTGTATAGAGACTAGTAAACCCACTACTCATGAAGACCCTATATATATCATTGATGATATAGTTCATTATTGCGTCGCAAACATGCCTGGTGCTGTTCCTTACACTTCAACTTTGGCACTTACAAATGTAACCCTACCTTATGTTCTAAAATTGGCCAACAATGGGTGGGAAACTGCCTGTAAAATTGATAAAACCCTGGCTAAGGGTCTCAATATTGTCAAGGGAGAAGTCACATACCCCGAAATTATAGAGACATTTTGCTGGAGCACTTAAATTTTATAAATTCTGTTGAATCTGCTGATTTCAAAACTAAAATTATAAACATATTAGTTCAACTATTCATAATAAGAGTCATTATGAGATGAGTGTCGATTAAATTTTTTGGAGTAAAACTGTTTTATTATTTTTATGAAATGAAAAAAGCATTATTACTCTGCCTTTTATTAATCATTTCTTGTTCAAAAAATACTCAAATTAAAAATCCAAGAATTGCTATAATTGGTCTTGGAATTGAATCCAGTACTTTTTCTCCAGCTACAACAAGTAAAGAAGCTTTTCATGCTAAAAGAGGAGTAGAAATTTTTGATAAGTATCCTTTTCTTCATAAAGATTCTTTAACTCGTAATAGTGCTGAATGGCTTCCAATATTAGTTGGTAAGGCTCTACCTGGAGGAATTGTAACTAGTGAAGCATATGAAACTTTAGTTAAGGAATCTTTAGAAATGTTAAAACAAAATGGTCCCTATGATGGTGTGTTTTTTGATATTCACGGAGCTATGAGTGTTGAAGGAATTGATGATGCTGAAGGAGATTTAATCACAAGAGTAAGAGATGTTGTTGGCTTTGAAACTTTAATTTCAACTTCTATGGATTTACATGGAAATGTTTCCAAATTATTAGCAAAGCAATCTGATTTAATAACTTGCTATAGGATGGCTCCACATGAAGATGCTATAGAATCTAAAAAAAGAGCTGTAACTAATCTTTTAGACCGATTAATAAATAAAAAAGGAAAACCAGCGTATAAAGCTTGGATTCCTGTTCCAATATTACTCCCCGGAGAAAAAACTAGTACCAGAATAGAACCAGGAAAAAGTCTTTATGAACAAATACCATTAGTAACTCAAAATGAGGGTATTGTTGATGCTGCAATTTGGGTTGGATATCCTTGGGCTGATGAGTTTAGAAATCACGGAGTAGTTATGGTTACAGGTGATAATAAAAAGGCTGTGACATCTGGTGCAGAAAAATTAGCTAATCAATTTTGGGAATCAAGGAATGATTTTAAATTTGTTGCACCTACAACAACACTTGATGAAAGTTTAAAATTAGCACTTAAAAGTAAACTAAGTCCTTTTATTATAAGCGATATGGGAGATAACCCAACTGCTGGCGGAGCCGGAGATGTCACTCATACTCTAAATCAATTACTATCACGCTCTGAATTTAAAAATTCAAATGGTCCGTCTCTAATTTATGCTTCAATTCCTGGTCCTGGTCTTATAAAAAAAGCTTTAGATTTAGAAGTTGGTTCTTTTGTCGAGGGTTATGTTGGAGCTATTGTTGACGACAGATATAGCCCTCCAATTCTTTTGTCAGGAAAAATTACATCAATTAAAAAAGGTGATATTAATGCAGAAGTTGAAGTTGTAGTTAAAACTGGTAGTATTAGTGTAATTGTTACAAATAAACGTAAGCCTTATCATTATTTAAAAGATTTTACAGATCTTAAGTTAGATCCTATTAATGTAGACATTTTGATGGTTAAAATTGGATATCTTGTTCCAGAACTTTATGAAATCAGAGGTGATTGGGTTATGGCATTAACTCCTGGTGGGGTAGACCAAGATTTAGAACGATTAAATTTTAAAAGAATTAAACGACCAATGTTTCCATTTGATAAAGATATGTCTAAGCCAGACCTAAGTGCACGATTAATAGAACTATCGAATAAGAAATAAAAATGGAAGCAATAATCACTGTTGTTGGTTTTTTAGGGTCTGGTAAAACAACTTTATTAAGACACTTGATAAATAATTATGCTAGTAAAGGATATAGCCCTTTTGTTGTTCTTAACGATTATGAAAATGCTAACCTTGACGCCCAACAATTTCTAGATCAATTAGATTCAAATCAAGTCAGGGCACTTAGTGGAAGTTGTATATGTTGTAGTGGAATAAATGAGTTAAGAGAATTCATTAATAGAATTCCACAGCGCACTAAAGGAATAACACTTATTGAAGCTAATGGGACTTCTGATGCCTGCTCTCTTATGAGTTTTCTTGGTGTTGGTCTAAACGAACGATTTCTTCCCCCAATTCAAATATCAGTAGTTGATGTTAAAAACTGGCAAACACGAGATGAGAATAATGATTTAGAGGTAAATCAAATTCAAGTTTCTTCATTGATTGTATTAACTCATATTGAAAATGTTTCTGAAGAAAGAAAAAATTTTGTAATCAAAGAACTAAATAAATTTAATCCAACAGCAGAAATTTTAATCATGAATGAAATTGATGTTACTCTTCTTCCTAAATTACTTCCTTCAAAAAATAAGTTTCAAAAATTTGATCATCTTAAAGCCCATTGGTCTTCATGTTCAATTGATTTACCTAACCTACCACACACAAGCTATATATATGATATTTGTAATGCTCTTCCAAAGACCATATTGCGTGTAAAAGGTTGTACTCAAATTGGAGATAAAAAGGAGTTTGTTTATTTTGAACGAACTCCAAATGGTAAAGTTTCTATAAGACCATTTAATGGAGTACCAATTACAGGTTCAAAACTTTTAACTATAGGTCCAGGCAGTGAACCTAGTTTACTTGAAAAAGTAATTAAAATAGTCTGTCAAGATATTAATTGATATTCAAAAAAGTGCTATGAATTAAATTGTAATAGCAATTATTATAAAAAATTTCTTATAAGTTTTATATTGCTTTAATTAGTGTAATCAACAAATATTAAGTCTCATGAATTTTATTCAAATAGAATTTAACTATGTTAAGTTTGTTTTTTTATTTTTTATCATTAGTAATAACTCTTTCAGTGATAATTCTTTAGATAGCCTTTACACTGTATTAAATCAAGAAATGATTAATAGTGTAGAGTATGACAAAAAAAAAGAATTAAGAATTGCTAATTTAATTCTAGAACTCGAAAACAGTAAATCACTAAAGGGGCAATATGAAAAAAGAAAAAAACTAATTGATGAATATCAATATTATAATTTAAACAAAGCGATTGCGAGCATTGAGATTAATTTAACTGTCGCAGAGAAATTAGACGATTTAAATTTAAATACAGAAACTTTATTGAAATTCACTCAATTATTGATTTCGTCTGGACAATACAAAGAGTCTATTGATATTTTAAATCAGTTAAATAAAAATCTCATTTCTGAAGATAATATAATTCAATATTATGCTAATTATGCGGATGGTTACTCAAGGTTAAGTTACTATACAATTGCTAATGATATTAAAAATCAATATTTCAATTTATACAATACGTATAAAGACTCATTGGTAACCTACTTTGATAAAAACTCTGAATTTTATTTAGATCTTGAAGAAAAAAAATATAGGGATAATGGTCAGATTTCAGAAGCCTTAAAAATAAATGATCAAAGATTAAAGTTAGTAGATGAATTTACAAGAAATTACTCCATAATTAGATTTGAGAGGTCCTTTCTTCATTCTGATGAAACTAATAAAGGTGAAATTAAAAATAGAAAAATTAATTTAATATTATCTGCTATTTCTGATATAAGATTGTCTATTAAAGATAATGCATCTCTTACAGACCTTGCAAAAATTTTATTTCAAGAAAATGATTTAGATAAAGCTTATAGATATATTAATTTTTCTTATGAAGATGCTGAATTTTATAATTCATTACACAGAAAAACAATCATATCCTCCACATTGCCTTTAATCACAAGAGCTTATGAGTCTAGAAGTGTTGCTCAAAAACAAGAACTTGAAAAACTATTAGTAATAAGTGTTACTTTAGGGGCTATTTTACTTATAACTTTAATTTTTATTTATAAACAAGTTAAAAGAATATCAAACACAAGTTCAGAGCTAAAACTGGCTAATAATGATTTAACAAAAACATATGATAAGCTCTCTAATTCAGATAGAATTAAAGAACGCTACCTGGTTACTTTTCTAAATTTATACTCTGATTATATTAATCACTTAGATATGTACAGAAAAATGGTTAGAAATCACATTACTTCTAATAAATATAAAGCTCTTTTAGATTTAACTAAATCAAAACAAATAAAAGATAATGAGCTTAAAATATTTTATAAAAATTTTGATGAGGCATTTTTAAAAATATATCCAAATTATGTTAAGGATTTTAATAATCTAATGAAGGATAAGTATCAGTTTAATTTAAATAATGAAAATGAATTAAATACTGAACTTAGAATCTTTGCTTTAATAAGGCTTGGTGTTTCCAGCAGTTCTAAAATATCTAAAATTCTTAGGTATTCCGTAAACACTATTTATAATTATAGAGCAGGGGTTAAGAATAATTCAATTGATAGAGATAAATTTGAATTATTTGTAAATGAAACTGATTAATCATCAATAATATCCACTATTTATTAATGCTTAAATTTCTTTAAATCAGTAATTTATGTATTTTTTTTATTTAAAATTTCCACTTTTTTTTTATAAAATATTATAAATTTGTTCTTTATGATTAATTTTACATAAAATTATTTACTTAACACTATTTTTACAAATTTAAGAGACCTGTTGGCATGAGATTTGATTAATAGTTTAAAGCATAATAACATTAAATTATTCAGAATTAGTTTAAACGAAAAATATGTTGAAAAATATTAATTTAAATAAATTAACAATATCTCTTTTATTGTTTTCAAATTTTATTTATGCACAATCTATTCTTGTTACTGGTAAAGTCGTTGACAAGCAAGGTCAGCCTCTTCCAGGAGTTTCAATATTATTGAAAGACTCAACTACAGGTACATCTACTTCATTTGAGGGTAATTATGCGTTAAAAGTTAGCACAAAGGAAGATGTGTTACAATTTTCATACATAGGTTTTGATACTCAAGATGTTGTGGTTGGTGACCAATCACAGATAGATATCATTTTAGAAGAAAATCTAGAGTCTTTAGACGAAGTTCAGGTTGTCGCTTTTCAAAAGCAGAAAAAAAATAGTGTTATAGGATCTATTAATACTATTAATCCATCTGAATTAAAAATACCTTCTTCTAATTTAACTAATTCATTAGCTGGTAGAATGGCAGGTATGATTTCTTATCAAACATCTGGAGAACCTGGTGCAGATAATGCTCAATTTTTTATACGTGGTGTGACTTCTTTTGGGTATGCAAATAACCCACTTATATTAATAGATGGAATTGAAGTTTCTACTGATGATCTTGCTAGGATTGAGCCTGATAATATTGCTACTTTTTCAATTATGAAGGATGCCACCGCAACTGCGTTATATGGAGCCAGAGGTGCTAATGGAGTAATATTAGTTACTACTAAAGAAGGTAAGGCAGGTAAAGCTAAGGTTTCATTTAGATATGAAAATTCTTTTTCCTCTCCTACTCAAACGAATGAATTTTTAGGTGGAGTTGATTATATGAATATGTACAACCAAGCAACTAGATCAAGAAATCCATCAGCACCATTACAGTATTCAATTAATAAAATATATGGAACTATAAATTCTGATGACCGCAATATATATCCCAATGTAAATTGGTATAATGAGTTATTTAAAGATTATACATTAAATAGAAAAGCTAATCTTAATGTTAACGGAGGTGGAGAAATTGCACAGTATTATTTATCTATATCACACAATAATGATACAGGTTTACTAAAAGTCGACCCCTTAAATAATTTTAATAATAATATTGATATTAATAGATCTAACTTAAGAGCTAATATTAATATAAATTTAACGGAGACCACTAAAATTGCTGTTAAATTCTATTCATTATTTGAAAGGTATAATGGACCAAGTGAATCTGCTAATGGTATTTTTGGCAATGTAATGAATGCTAATCCTGTTAACTTTCCAAAATTTTATGAATATGAAAATAATTTAGGTTATAATCACACTCTATTTGGGAATAAAGGGAACGGAGGTTACCCTAATCCATATGCAGATATGGTGAAAGGATACAAAGATAGATTTACCAATACAATTCTATCACAAGTACAACTTGAGCAAGATTTAGGATTTATAACAGAAGGTTTGAAGTTTAGAGGTTTAGCATCAGTTAGAACTTATGCAGAGAACGAAAATAAGCGAAGTTATAACCCATTTTATTATGGTACTGCTGAGCTAGAAACTGAAGAAGGCTTGTTGTATTATTTATATCAAATTTCAGAGGGAACAGAGTATTTAAATAGTCCAGAAATCAATAATTATAGTAATAGTAATTTCTATTATGAATTTACTACAGAGTACAATAGAATATTTGAAGAAAAGCATGAAATTGGTGGATTATTAGTATTTAATTTTAGCGAATCTCTAAATACAATTAGTGGTAGTAGTGATTTCGCTTCCTTACCATCCAGAAATATGGGTCTTTCAGGAAGATTTTCTTATAATTTTGATAGTAGATATTATGCTGAATTTAATTTTGGATATAATGGCTCTGAAAAATTTGCTGAAGATAATAGATTTGGTTTTTTTCCCTCAGTTGGATTTGGATGGATAGCATCTAATGAAAAATGGTTTGAAGAAATGAATTCTAGTATTACATTATTAAAATTTAAAATTACTAATGGTAAAGTTGGAAATGATGCGATTTCAAGCGCTAGTGATAGATTCTTTTATTTATCAGATGTTAATTTAAATTATGGAGATAATGGATATTCTTGGGGTCTAGATTATAACAATTACACCAGTGGATATTTGATAGATAGATATTCTAATCCTAATGTTACTTGGGAAGTAGCTGAAAAAACAAACTTTGGTTTAGAACTTGAAATTAATAAGGCCTTAAATCTTCAAGTTGACTATTTTACAGAGCACAGAACCCAAATCTATATGGAAAGAAATTACATTCCAGAATCTATGGGTTTAACTACTGGAATTAGTAGTAATCTTGGGGAAGTTAAATCAAAAGGGATAGACGCATCCATGGATTATAATCAAGCCTTTTCATCTGGATTATACATAACAGGTAGAGCTAACTTTACTTACGCTACTAATGAAATTATTTTAAATGGTGACCCAATATATGAATTTGATAATTTAAGCAGAATAGGGTACCCTGTTAATCAGCCATTTGGTTTAATTGCAGAAAGATTATTTATTGATGCCGAAGATATTGCTAATTCACCTGAACAATTTAATGGTTTCTCATCCTCTTCAAATGCTTATTTGCCAGGAGATATTAAATATACCGATTTAAATGGTGATGGTGTTGTAAATGAAAATGATATGACAGCAATTGGGTCTCCTCAAGTTCCAGAAATCATTTATGGTTTTGGAATTTCTGCTGGTTACAGAGATTTTGATTTATCTATTTTCATGCAAGGAGCTGCAAAGGTTTCTTTTTTTATAAATCCAAATGATATTTCTCCTTTTGTAAATGAAAGAAACGCTTTAAGTGTTATAGCAAATAATTATTGGTCGGAAAATAACCCAAATCCAAATGCATTTTGGCCTAGACTCTCTACTTATGAAATAAGTAATAACAATCAACAGTCAACTTGGTGGCAGCGAGAAGGAGATTTTTTAAGATTAAAAAACATTGAATTTGGTTATACACTCCCAGAAAAAAGTAGTGGAATATTTAGTGGACTAAATACAAGAATATACTTCACTGGATTAAATTTGGTAACGTTTAGCAAATTTGATCTTTGGGATACTGAAATGGGTGGTAATGGTTTAGGTTATCCACCACAAAAAATATACAACTTAGGATTACAAGTTAAATTTTAAGAAAAAAATTATGAAAAAAAATATTTTATACTTAGCTCTTATTTCATTTTCACTTTTTAGTTGTGATGAATATTTAGATATTGTTCCTGATCAAACACAGGAATTAGACTTGCTCTTTGATAGACAAGAATCAGCATACACAGCACTTGTTACATGCTACAGTTATTTACCAAAAAATGATGATTTATATAGTTCTTATGTTACTGCTACAGATGCTTTAACAACACCTATTTCTAAAGAAACAGCAGGGATAAGATTAATGAAAGGTCTTCAATCATCATCTAACCCTCTAATGAGTTATTGGTCAGGATATGAGCGTCATGGGTCTTTGTGGAGAGGAATTAGAAGTTGTAACACATTAATTGAAAACATGGATAATGTTGTCGATATGACACAAGAGGAAAAAGATGCCTGGAAGGCTGAAGCTCAGTTTTTAAAAGCTTTTTATCACTTTACTCTCTTAAAGTATTATGGACCCATTCCAATAACTGATGAAAATTTGCCAATTTCAGCAAATGATCAACAAGTAAGCGTGAGAAGGAACACAATTGATGAATGTATTACATATATAACAGAAACAATTGACTCAGCTATTACCAATTTACCTTTGAGAGTTCTTAATAATAATGATTTAGGTAGAGTTGATCAAGTTATTGCTAAATCTTTAAAGTCTAGAGTTTTATTATATGCAGCTAGTCCTTTATTTAATGGTAATAGTGAGTTTTACTCTGGCTTTGTTAATGAAGATGGTGAACATTTCTTTAATCAAAATTATGACATTAATAAATGGGAATTAGCAATGAATGCGTCTTTAGATGCTATAAATACTGCTATTGAACAAGGATCAGCTTTATATGAGTTTACCGATACACCTCCAACTTTTGATACTGAAAATTATGAATATGAAATTGTACAAAAACAATATGATGTTAGGTATTCAATAGTAGATAGATGGAATAATGAACTTCTTTGGGGTCATTCAAATCCAGTTGGAACTAACTGGTGGCAATTACAAGCAGGCTCATTAATGAAGAGTCCAACTTCATCATCTGTTGAAGCCGCTTGGCAATGGGTAGCACCAACTCTTAGATCTGTAGAGATGTATTATACTGAAAATGGTTTACCTATTGATGAAGACCTTACATTTGATTACAATAATAGATACAATGTATCAAATATATCTACTTCACAAAACCCATATGCTCAGTTTGCTCAAAGGACAGCTAACCTACATTTAAACAGAGAGCCAAGATTTTATGCTAATATTGGTTTTGATAGAGGCTACAATAGAACATGGGGAAGTAAGTGGAATTTAAAAATGAGAAAAGGTGAAACTCATGGTAGAATTGCTAATACAAGTGATTATTTAATTACTGGTTATGCACTTAAAAAAATCGTTCATCCAGATTCTGAGGGAGATGGTTATGATAAAATAGTTCAATATTCTTGGCCTATGATTAGATTGGCAGAACTTTATTTAAACTTTGCTGAGGCGGCTAACGAATTTAATGGACCAACTCAAGAAGTTTACAATATGTTAAATTCGGTTAGAGAAAGAGCAGGGATTAAAACTGTTCAAGAGGCGTGGAGTGATGGTTCAATTGCCGCTACAGTTAACAAGCATACTACTCAAGATGGATTAAGAGATATTATTAGACATGAGAGATTGATTGAGTTTGCATTTGAAGGTCATAGATATAATGATTTAAGAAGATGGAAGATGGCTGAAAACTATTTAAATTCACCAGTAAAGGGTTGGTCTGTTGATGAAACTACAGAAGATGGTTTTTACACTCTTAGAGATGTTGGTAATAGATCATTTAATAGTCCTAGAGATTATTTGCACCCTATAAGTATCAATGAACTTACTATAAATACTAATTTAATTCAAAATCCAGGTTGGTAAAAAATTAATTAATATGAAAAAAGAAATAAAAATATTTTTAACTGTATTTGCAATGCTATTATTTGCTTTTTCTTGTGAAGAGAAAGAAAGTGGTGATGTTACTGCACCTGGTAAATTGACTATAGATTCTATAACTCCAACAAATGGTGGCGGAATTATTTCCTATACTCTTCCTGATGATAATGATATTCTATTTGTAAGAGCAGAATATACAAATACACTCGGTGTTGATGTTTTTAGAGTATCTAGTGTTCACAATAATGAAATTGAAATTTCTGGTTTAAACCAAACTTCACCTGTTGAGGTTAGTTTGTATGTAGTGGATAATAATGACAATACATCACAAGCTGAAATAGTTGACTTTGTTCCACTTGAATCTTTTATTTATCTGGTACAAGAAAGTATTGAGATAACTCCTGATTTAGGAGGGGTTAGAATTGAATGGGAAAATGTTGAGTCAAAGACTGTATATGTTCATGTTCATATTCAAAATGGTTCAGATGAAGAAATAAGAATCTTGTCATCTAATAGCCCTGTTGAAAATCGATTTATAAGAGGACTTGAAGCTACTGATTTGACTTTTTTGACTAAAGTTGAGGACTTTGACGGAAACATTACTGACTTAGAAGAAAAAGGAGTTTATGCTCCTTTATTTGAAGAAGTAATTGATAAATCAACATGGAGTTTAATAACTAATCAATCAATCAATGGGAATGCTTGGGAAGGCTCAACTGTGAGTTTCTGGGACGACGTTGTAGATACTGCAGAAACGGATGCTGATAATAGTTATTTTATTATTTGGAGAGATCAAAATGGTGGAACTTTGAATTGGCCTCTTGATATTGTTATTAATTTAAATAAAACTATAAAAATTCATAGGCTGAAAGTTTGGCAACGAGCTTATTGGTATAATGGACCGTCTCCTGTAACTGCATATTATTATCAAGAAGAAAATATGAAATCTTTTGACTTATTCGCTAGTAACAATGGTCAAGAATGGACACTTTTAGGGCAATATGATATTGGTGATCCTAGAGATGCAGATGGAAACATTCCTAGTGCTGCAATGGATGCCGCTGCCAATGGACATGATTTTGAGCTTGAAGGGATTTCAGATCAATTTAATTATTTAAAAATTTCAATTACATCTAACTATGGTAGTGATACTTATTGCCACGGTTCTGAAATAACTTTATACGGACTTGATAATCTCTAGATTAATGAGAAAGGTTACACTGTTTCTTTTAATTTTAATTTCTTCAACTGTATATGGCCAAAATTTAAGAACTCTTAATAAGGATATTGTTGATGAAAATAACAATGAGGTTATTCTTAGAAGTGCTGGTCTTGGTGGTTGGATGCTTCAGGAACCTTATATGTTTAATTACTCATCTGGAGCAAATACACAACATGAATTTAAGGAGAAGTTAAATAACCTTGTTGGAAGTGAAAATACAGAATTATTTTTTGAATCATGGCTTGATAATTTTGTTACTGAGCAAGATGTTGATTCAATAGCTAGTTGGGGGTTTAATAGCATTCGCTTACCTATGCATTATGACTTGTTTACACTTTCAATACAAAATGAACCAGTTGAAGGAGAAAATACATGGCTTGACAGAGGTTTCGAAATTGTTGATCAGCTTTTAGATTGGTGTGAACAAAACGAATTGTACTTAATTCTAGACTTACACGCAGCTCCCGGTGGGCAGGGTTACGATGCGGCTATTTCAGATTATAATTCAGAATTTCCGTCTTTATGGGAAAGTGTAGAAAATCAAAATAAGACTATTGCTCTTTGGGAACAATTAGCAATTCGATATAAGGATGAGCCGTGGATTGGAGGATATGATTTATTAAATGAAACTAATTGGGATTTAGCAAATTTTGAATTAAGAAGTTTTTATGTTCAGGTTACAAATGCAATTAGAGAACATGACACGAATCATATTATATTTATTGAAGGAAATTGGTTTGCCAATGATTTTACTGGACTAATACCGCCATGGGATGATAATATGGCTTATAGTTTTCACAAATACTGGAGTTATAATAACACAGAGTCTATTCAATGGGTACTAGATATTAGAAATCAATATAATACTCCTCTTTGGATGGGGGAATCTGGAGAAAACTCTAATTTATGGTTTACTGATGCAATTAGATTATTCGAAGATAATGATATAGGATGGGCATGGTGGCCGTGGAAAAAAACAGAGTCTATAAATTCCACTTTATCAATTTCATCAAACTCTAATTTCCAATCGATTATTAACTATTTTGCTGATGGACAAAACCAGCCGAGTATAGATAATGCTATGCAAGGACTAATGCAATTTAGTACTGATTCTCGTATTGAAAATACTCATTTTAATAGCAATGTAATTGATGCTATGATGAGGCAACCACATACAAATGAAACACTTGCTTATTCTGAAAATTTAATTCCGGGTGTCATATTTTTAACAGATTACGATCTAGGTACACAAGACTATGCATATTCTGATGTAATTAGTGGTACATATCAAGTTTCTACTGATGAATATACGACTTGGAATAATGGCTGGAGTTACAGAAATGATGGTGTAGATATTCAAGAATCAAATGACAGTGAAAGTAACGGATATAACGTGGGATGGGTTGAAGATGGTGAATGGTTATTATATACTGTTGATGTACAGCAATCTGGTTTCTATGATATTATAACTAGGTATTCTTCTGAACAAAATGGCGGAAAGATTAAGTTATTCTCTGATAATTTAGAAATTACAGACTACATAAACCTTTACAATAGTGGTGGTTACTCAAATTTCATAAATAGGCTAACTACAAATGTCTATTTATCAGAAGGAGTTCAAAAACTAAAATTAAAAATCAAAGGGGATGTGTCTTTTAACCTTAGTAAGCTAGAATTTTTTGAATCTGACGATGAAAACCCCGATTTTGAAGTTTTATTAGCAAATACTTTGGAAGATGAAAAATCAATTAAAATAGTTTTAACACATCCATTGGCAAGTCAAAACATAGAGATGGATTTATTTGATCTTAAATTAAATGATGAATCTACAGATATTTCAGCAGTAGAAATTGACTCTAATAATAGTCAGGTTATAAATGTTATTACTGAAAATTATATGTCATTTCAAGACGAAATTACAATAAGCTACAACGGAGATGGTTTACTTTCTGAAACAGGTCAATACCTGTATAGTTTTCAAGATTATCCAGTAGAAAATAATTTATCTACAAGATTGTTAATTCCAGGAAGGATACAAGCTGAAGATTTCTATTATCAAGAAGGATTAGAGACAGAAGAAACAAGTGACACTTTTGGTGGCTTAAATATAGGCTACACAGATCAAGGAGATTTTGCAGATTACCTTGTAGCTATTAATGATTCAGGAGATTATACAATTAGCTTTAGAGTTGCTTCTCAAGGATCGGGATCATTAAAATTAGAATTAATTAATGATACATCTACAGAAAATATTGGAGTGATATCAACACCTAACACTGGTGGTTGGCAAAACTGGCAAACAATATCATTTTCAAGAAATTTACCAGAGGGTTTATATACTTTAAGAATGACGGTAATTCAATCTCCTTTTAATTTAAATTGGATGGATTTTGAATCTGAAAATGGAAGTAATAACTCAAATGAAGAATTGATAGAATTTTTATCCTCAGGATCCTGGAGAATTCAAGCTGAAGTTGATAACTATAGAGGTGTTGGGCCTGCAGGAGCAATTACTGCTGAATGGTGGTCTGCAAGCGCATTAAGTGAGTCTAATACGGGTCTTTACGATGATACATGGACCTTTAGCGAAAACGGAGTTTTGTCTGTTAACACTGGAGCAGATGGTGCGATATTTGGAAAAAAACCTGAAATTGATGCTGCTTTTGATCCTAATGGAAATTTATCTTACGATGCTGATAATGAGTTTAACGAATATTTAAACTATCCTTTAACTAATCATACTGATCAATATAATACAAGCAATGATAATGATAGCGAGGAAACAATTACTTTTAATAGTTATGGTAATTTAGGGTTTTATACAGCATTAAATAACCAGACATATCAGATTCTTTCTAGAACAAGTAATACAATGACTGTTAGAAATGTAGGGTCTGAAGGAAATTCTTGGTACAATACATTGACTACTGATGAGCAATTATCTACTGTTGAATTAAATAATATGTCTTTAAGAATATTTCCTAATCCAACAAATACAGATTTTATTTATATAAAATCTTCTTTACAAGGATTAAAAGTTATTGAGTTATTTGATATTAATGGCAGGAAAATTATTCAAACTGAAATAAGTGATGATAAATTAAATATTGGAAATTTAAATCGTGGTTTATACTTAATAAAAATCATGATACAAGGTCAAATTAATTTTGCTAAAATTGTGGTTAATTAAATCCAAAATAAACTATAATTAGTATTAATTTAACATATTAATTTTTTTTAAATTTTATGGACGAAATTAGGGTTTTTTCACCTGCAACTGTTTCAAATGTTGCTTGTGGCTTTGATATTTTAGGATTTCCTCTAGAAAGTGTGGGGGATGAAATGGTAGTTAGAAAAACAAAAGAAAAGGGAATTGTAATCACAAAAATTGAAGGTTTTGATTTACCTTTTGATATTAATAAAAATGTCGCATCTGTTTCTGCAATGGCTCTATTAGATGTTGCAAAACCAGACTTTGGTTTTGAAATTGAGATTTATAAAAAAATTAAACCAGGCAGTGGTATTGGTAGTAGTGGGGCTAGTGCTACGTCTAGTGTATATGCTATAAACGAATTATTAGGTAGACCATTTAATAAACTACAACTTACTGAATTTGCTATGAAGGGAGAGCTTATTTCTAGTAATTCAGAACATGCTGATAATATTGCTCCAGCTCTATTTGGAGGTTTTACAATGGTCAAGAGCTTAAATCCGCTTGAAGTTTTACAATTACCAACTCTTAAAGATTTATTCGTTGTAATAATTCATCCACAAATTGAAATTAAAACTTCTGAGTCAAGAGGAATTCTTCCAAAGATGGTTTCACTTTCGGACGCCACAAAACAGATATCTGATTTAGGTGGACTGGTTCACGCTTTGCATACTAGCGATTATGAATTGTTGAAAAAATCATTGAAAGATCATCTTGTTGAAAAACATAGGAGCAAGTTAATTCCATATTTTGATGAATTAAAATCTAAGTCTATAGCAGCTGGTGCTATCGGATGTTCTATTTCTGGATCTGGACCTTCAGTTTTTGCTTTAGCAAAAGGAAAGCAGATGGCTATTAATATTGAATTAATATTTAATTCAATATTTTCAAAATCAAATATTGATTTCACAACCTATGTATCTAAAATTAGTTCTGACGGGGTTACAACGATTTAAATAAAAAAAATATGAATTACTACAGTCTTAATAAAAAATCTTCAAATGTTACCTTTAAAGAAGCTTTAATTAAAGGATTAGCACCAGATAAAGGGTTGTACTTTCCTGAAAAAATAAATAAACTATCAGAAAGTTTTATTGCTAATATAAATAATTACTCAAATGAAGAAATTGCATACGAGTGTATTCATCAATTTATTGGAAGTGAGATACCTGAATCAGATTTACGTAAAATAATTACTGATGTTCTTTCATTTGATTTTCCTCTGACAAAATTAAATGATCAAATTTCATTTCTTGAACTTTTTCATGGTCCCACTATGGCTTTTAAGGATGTTGGTGCTAGGTTTATGGCTAGATGCTTAGCGTATTTTTTGAAAAATCAAGATGAAAAGAAATCAGTAACTGTGCTGGTAGCTACATCTGGGGATACTGGAGGGGCTGTTGCTAGTGGTTTTTATAAAGTAAAGGGAATTAAAGTAGTAATACTATACCCTAAAGGAAAAGTGTCTAATGTTCAAGAAAAACAATTAACAACATTAGGAGAAAATATTACTGCTTTAGAAGTAGATGGAACTTTTGATGATTGTCAAGCAATGGTTAAAAAAGCATTCTTAGACGAGGATTTATCAAATAATATTAATTTAACATCTGCAAATTCTATAAATATAGCTAGATGGCTTCCTCAGATGTTTTATTTCTTTTTTAGTTATAGAGATTTTAAACTATCACACTCCGATAAAATAGCATTTTCAGTCCCAAGTGGAAATTTTGGTAATATATGCGCTGGAATGATGGCAAAAGAGATGGGTCTTCCGATTAATAAATTCATTGCCTCAAATAATATTAATGATGTGGTTAATAGATATTTAAAAACAAAAATATACGATGCGAAGCCTTCAATTCAGACAATTTCAAACGCCATGGATGTAGGTGATCCAAGTAATTTTGTAAGAATAATTAATATATATAAAAATGATTTTAATTTAATTAAAAATAACTTGCATACTTGCAGTTTTACTGACGACGAAACAGTTGAAGGAATAAAAGAACTAATTAATAAGTTTAATTATATTCCAGATCCACATGGTGCAGTTGGTTTTCTCGGAGTTAAAGATTTCATTGAATCGAATCCAAATTATAAATGTATAATATTAGAAACAGCACATCCAGCTAAATTTTCTGAGGTTATAAATTTATACACTGATAATTTAGTAGTGCCTGATCAAATTAGCTCTGTAATTAATAAGAAAAAAAAATCTGTTGAAATTGACGGATTCTTAGCTTTTAAAAATTTCTTATTAGATAGTTAGAATTATATTATTATAAGTTTACTTTTCCTTTTAATATATCAATTTAGTTTATTTAAAATGATCTTCAAAAGATAAAAATATTTAACTAGTAATCATTTTAAATATAGTATTCATAAGTATTTTATTAAAAAATTATACAATTTACATAAATAATACAATTTTATTAAATTATAAATTATCATATATTTAATTTAAATCCCTTTTTTTTTCTATTTCTTTAATTTCAAATATTTAAAATTATCATATTTATAAAAATAATATTTAACCCAATTTTCTTGATATTTTTATTCCTTTTTGAATTAAATTAGGCGGCATAAACTAAAATATACTTTCTGTTAAAAATAAAATTATGTATGATTTATTAAACTTATTTATAACACTAATTCAAGAATCTTATTTGGGTGAAATTTCCGATTCAATTTCGATTGAGGACTATTCTGCAATTGTAGAGTCCATTAAAAGTGATTTATATGTTGATATGGGGATGCTTTGGATGCTAATTGCTGGTATTTTAGTTTTCTTCATGCAAGCAGGATTTACCTTAGTTGAGTCAGGAATGACAAGATCAAAAAACGCTGTTAATATAGCAATGAAAAATTTATTAGATATCACTGTTGGATCTTTAACTTACTGGTTTGTTGGATATTCTTTAATGTATGGTAATTCAGAAAATGGATACTTTTTTTGGAGTGGTATAATGCAAGGAGAAGGGGCTGATTTATTTTTTCAGACAATGTTCGCTGCTACTGCTGCAACTATTGTTTCTGGTGCAATTGCAGGTAGAACTAAGTATTCAACATATGCAATCTTTACAGTTGTAATGACTGCATTAATATATCCTATTGCAGGTGGATGGGAATGGAATAACGGATTTTTAAATACTGCTTCATTTATGCCTACTGAATTTATTGATTTTGCTGGATCTTCAATAGTTCATTCTGTTGGCGGATGGGCTGCACTTGTTGGTGCTTATATGGTTGGCCCAAGAATTGGAAAATTTGTTGATGGTAAAGTAATTCCTTTCCCTGGACACAATCAAATTCTAGCTACTCTTGGAGTTTTTATACTATGGCTAGGTTGGTTTGGTTTTAACGGAGGTTCTCAATTAGCATGGGGTGGTCCAAATGCAATTGGTGCTTCAAATGTAGTATTATTTACTAATCTCTCTGCTGCTGCTGGTGGTCTTGGAGCTTTAATTACAACATGGATTTGGTATGGAAAACCTAATCTTGTTCAATCATTAAATGGTGCCTTAGCCGGTTTGGTAAGTATTACAGCTGGATGTGGTAATATGACAGCTGTTGGTGCTGTTTTTGCTGGTTTAATTGGTGGTATTATAGTTGTTTTTTCAATCGAATTTATTGAGAAAAAACTCAAAATTGATGATGCAATTGGTGCAGCATCTGTTCACGGGGTTGCAGGTGTGTGGGGGACTTTAGTTATCGGACTTTGGGGGGTTGATGGCGATACTGGTATTGGTCTCTTTAATGGAGGTGGTGCTTCACAGCTTGGAGCTCAAGCTATCGGTGCTTTAGCCTATGCGTTATGGGCTACTATTCTAGCCTTCTTGGTATTTGGAATTCTTAAAAAAGCAATTGGTTTAAGAGTATCCAAAGAAGTTGAAATAGCTGGTTTAGATGTTTCTGAACACGGATCTATCGCCTATGCAGGAGAGAGAAAAAGAAAATGATTTATTAATTAGTTTGATTTGTTAATAGTGTTTAGAATGGCTTCTGAATTTATTTCTAAGTCATTTTATCTAATCCACTTTTATTTTAGAAGCAACTTTTTTAGCTTTTTGGACTAATATTGAAGTATCTTCATTGCCATATGCTAAAGTAACTGCCATTCTTCTATACTTTCTAGTGTTTGGTTTTCCAAAAATTTTAAAGTCAGTGTTTTTGAATTTTGCAGCTTCTTTTAATCCGGAAATTATTGGATAATTTTTGTTTTCATATTGTGCTAGTACAACTGCAGAAGCCCCATTTTGAATTAAGGGTATCGAAATTATAGGGATTCCTAAAATAGCTCTTGCATGAAGTTCAAATTCTGAAAAGTTTTGTGTTCCAGCTAGAGTTACCATTCCAGTATCGTGAGGTCTAGGAGATAGTTCTGAAAAGTACACTCCATCTTTTCCAATAAAAAACTCTACTCCCCAAATTCCACTACCACCAAGTGCTTTTGTAACCATGTCAGCCATTTCTTGAGCAGTTTTTAAGTCTTTTTCATCCATTTTCATTGGCTGCCAACTCTCTTGGTAATCTCCTCTTTCTTGTCTATGACCAATTGGAGGGCAGAATAATGTGTCGTTGTTATTTTGTGTTACTGTTAATAGTGTTATTTCATAATCAAATGATATAAATTCTTCAACAATAACTTCCATTAAATCTCCTCTTGATCCTTGTAGCGCTTCATGCCATGCTTTTTCAATGTCAGACTCATTTCTAATCACAGATTGACCTTTGCCAGATGATGACATTAGAGGTTTAACAACACAAGGCATGCCTGTATATTCTACTGCTTTTACCAGATCATCGTGTGAGCTTGCGTATTTGTATTTTGCAGTTTTTAATCCCAATTCTAAAGACGCTAAATCTCTAATAGATTTTCTGTTCATTGTAAAATTTGCTGCCTTAGCAGAAGGAATTATTGTGTAGCCCTGTTTTTCATAATCATAAAAACGCTCTGTTCGAATGCTTTCTACTTCAGGAACTATAAAATCTGGTTTATGCTTGTCAACAATTTTATCTAATTCAATTCCATTAAGCATATCAATAACCTCAAATTCATGAGCTACTTGCATAGCCGGAGCATTTTTGTAATTATCTACAGCTATTACATATTGACCTAATCTCTGCATTGCAATTACAACTTCTTTTCCTAATTCTCCTGAACCTAACAATAGTATTTTATTTCTCATGTTGCTAAATTAATAAATCTTATATCGCATCAATTTTTTTACTAATATTTTATACAAGACATTTTAATGTCTGTTAATTTTTTTTATCTATTTCAATTTAAAAATTGATTTATTATAAAGACAGCTTCATTTGTTATAACTAGAATTCCTTAAATGTGTTAAATTTATTTTTAATTAATTATTCATACTACATTTTATAAAAAATTAAATAACAATACTAAATTTTTTTGTTTGTAATTAAAAGGTTTTAAAATTTATTTTAGGGCCTTTTTTTTATTATAAATTAACTTAATTTTTAACAGTACAATTTATAAAACTATATTTGAAAAAAATATTAATGCATAAAGCAGGTTTTGTAAATATTATAGGAAATCCAAACGTAGGTAAATCTACTTTGATGAATTCTTTTGTTGGTGAGAAGCTTTCTATTATAACGTCTAAGGCTCAAACTACAAGACATAGAATACTTGGAATAGTAAATGGTGATGACTTTCAAATGGTGATTTCTGATACGCCAGGAATAATTAAACCTGCTTATGAACTTCAGTCATCAATGATGGACTTTGTTAAGGCCGCTCTTGATGATGCAGATGTGCTTGTCTATATGGTTGAAATTGGTGAAAAAGATCTTAAAGATGAAAAACTCTTCGAAAAGATTATAAATTCTAAAATACCAGTTTTGTTACTTATTAATAAAATTGATATCTCTAATCAAGAGGAGTTAGAGAAGTATGCACTTATGTGGAAAGAGAAAGTTCCAAATGCCGAAATATATCCAGTTTCTGCTTTAAAAAATTTCCAAATAAAAGAGGTTTTTGATAGAATAGTTCAACTATTACCAGAATCTCCTGCTTTTTACCCTAAAGATCAGTTAACTGACAAACCTGAGAGATTTTTTGTAAATGAAATTGTTAGAGAAAAAATACTTACTTACTACAAAAAAGAAATTCCATATTCTGTAGAAATTTTAACTGAAGAGTTTTTTGAAGAAGAAAAAATTATCAGAATTAGATCTGTTATTATGGTAGAAAGAGAAAGTCAAAAAGGAATTGTTATTGGCCATAAAGGAGTTGCATTAAAAAGAGTTGGTACTTCTTCAAGACGAGATTTAGAAGCCTTTTTTGGTAAGCAAATTCATATTGAGCTTTATGTTAAAGTCAATAAAAATTGGAGAAGTAACCAAAACCAATTACGAAGGTTTGGATATAATAATTAAAACATTTTTTTTTTTATTTAGTATAATTACTGCATTTATTTTAAATCCAAATACTCATTTACACTATTTTTATATTTAATAACTACTTAAAATATAAAAATGAAAAAATTAATTTACCTATTATTTTTTATTACTACTTTTTCTTTTTCTCAAAATGCATTTATGGAATTTCAATTTGAGGCTAAAAAAGGAGCACAAACAGCTATTTTAGCTTTAACTGATGATTTCTGGGGAGACGCTGAGTTTAAATCAGGAGGAATCAATATTGAAGCTATGAATATTGGAAATGAAATTTCTACACACAGAATTGTTCTCTATGGAGATCCTGCAAATTGGGGAAGATCTGATTCTTTGTCTAATGAAGACAAGTGGGCAGTTTTTACTCACAAACTAAACAATCATATAGAAAAATGGACTCATAGTTCATCTGGAAATGTAATTAGTTGGACTGGCGATAATGATGACTACAAGTATGCTCAGATTTATGAATTCAAAGCAAGCGATCCAAGTGCATTTAAAGCAGCACACGATAAGCTTGTTAGCGAAATGTCTCCTACATTAAAAGGTGAGATTGGATTTGGAAGTTATGAAATTGGAGGTTATAATGGAGCCTCACATTGGGTTGTTGTTACTGCTAAAAACTGGAGTGATTTGATTGTTACAAGGAGAAATATGAAAGAATTGTTAACTAAAGAGTGGGAACAGTACTACAAAAACAGAGGCAATGTAGAGCACATTAGAAATTACACCCTTAATACTGCTAAAAGATATTAAAAATTATTATTAACCATATAAAAAACAAAACAATGAAAAAATTACTAGTACTATTATTAATTCCATTTTTTGCTTTTTCTCAAACTAATACAAACAGAGAATATTGGCAAACTAACAAATGGACACCAAAAAAAGGAATGAATGCTGAATTTGAAGCAGGAGTTGCTAAAAAGACAGATAAGTTTAACGGGACAGCTGAAACTTCTATGGCTACATATCAAATTATTACTGGGCAAGACCAAGGTAAGTATATGAGAGTTATGGGAAATAGAGATTCCTCTGCATTTGACGAAGACAATACTGCTGAATTAGCATATTGGGGTAAACACGTTATGCCTTATGTTGAGTCAAATGATGGAAATATAAGATGGTGGAGAATGAAAGGTTTTAGTCAAAACTGGGATAATGATTTACCACCAGCTAGATTTGTAAAAATGACAACTTACACTATCAAAAGAGGTAAGATGTCAGATTTTTTAAGATTCTGGAGAAACAATACTAAATTACAGAAAGAATTAGGGTATTCTGGAATCACAGGACTATTTATGTTAGTTTCTGGTGGAGAATCTCAACAATTATTGGAAGTAGAGCCTTACAATAGTCATGCAGAGGGTATGGGTGAAATGACAAACCCTGATGTTAATTATGTTCAAGAGTATAACAAAATGCATGGGTGGAGAACTCATCGTAATGATGAAAGGGCTGCAACTGCGGCTATTGAAGAATTATGGGGTATTACTGTAGAGACTGCAGAACTGAATGTTGAAATGTCTTCAAAATTGAAGTAAATTTCACTTAAGCTTATATTATGAAAAAAGTTGATTAATTTATTAATCAACTTTTTTTTATGTAAAATTCTAGTTTTTAGCATTACATTTGCATTCATTTAAATGATATGAGTAATATAGTTGCAATAGTTGGTAGACCTAATGTAGGTAAATCTACATTCTTTAACAGACTTGTTCAAAGACGAGAAGCAATAGTAGATGCTATAAGTGGAGTAACTAGAGATAGGCACTATGGTAAAAGTGATTGGAACGGAAAAGAATTTTCTCTGATTGATACTGGAGGCTATGTAGTGGGAAGTGATGATGTGTTTGAGAGCGAAATTGATAAACAAGTTGAGTTAGCAATTGATGAAGCAGATGCTATCATTTTTATGGTTGATGTTGAATCAGGTGTGACCTCTATGGATGAAGAAGTAGCAAAACTTCTTAGAAAAGTTAATAAGCCTGTCTTTCTTGTTGTAAACAAAGTAGATAACTCAACTAGATCTAATAATGCTGTTGAATTTTACGAGCTTGGATTAGGAGAGTATTACACAATCGCTAGTATTAATGGTTCAGGTACAGGAGATTTATTAGATGCACTTGTAGAAAATTTTTCTGATGATCCTGAAGAAGTAAATGATTTACCAAGATTTGCGGTAGTTGGAAGACCAAACGCTGGTAAATCTTCATTTATTAATGCATTAATTGGAGAGGAAAGATATATTGTTACTGATATAGCTGGAACAACAAGAGACTCAATTGATACAAAATATAATAGATTTGGATTTGAATTCAATCTTGTTGATACTGCTGGTATTAGAAGAAAATCTAAAGTTAAAGAAGATCTTGAGTTTTATTCCGTAATGAGAAGTGTTCGAGCTATCGAGCATTCAGATGTTTGTATTTTATTATTAGATGCAACCAGAGGTTTTGACGGCCAGGTAAGAAATATTTTTTGGTTAGCAGAAAGAAATAAAAAAGGAATTGTTATTGTTGTTAATAAATGGGATTTAATTTTAAAAGACAATCAATCTCTGAAAGATTATGAAAAAATTATTCGTAAAGAAACTGAACCTTTTACAGATGTGCCAATTGTTTTTATTTCTAGCTTAACAAAACAAAGACTTTTTAAGGCAATAGAAACTGCTGTTGAAGTATATAAAAACAGGTCTAAAAAAATTAAAACAAGTAAGTTAAATGATATTCTTTTGCCAATAATAAAAAATTATCCACCACCAGCTTACAAAGCTAAATACGTAAAAATTAAGTTTATTACACAACTTCCAACACCACAACCTCAATTTGCATTTTTTTGTAATCTACCACAATACATAAAAGAACCTTATAAAAGGTTTTTAGAAAATAAACTTAGGGAGCATTTTGATTTTAATGGTGTACCTATAGATATTTACATGAGAAAAAAATAAACTTATAGTTCCTTTTTTATTTTAAGTAATCTGCTTTTTATTTCATTTAGTTTTTCAATTATTTCAAAACTATTCATAGGTTTTTTCTTAGCCTCTTTAATGTATGTTTTGGCCCCCTCAATTGTATAACCTTTTTCTTTAAGAAGAAAAAAGATTTGTTTTATGATTATAATATCGTCAGAGGTGTATCTTCGTTTACCATTTGTACTTTTTTTAGGACTAAGAGTCTTGAATTCTTTTTCCCAAAAACGAATTAACGACGCGTTTACATCAAAGGCTTTTGATACTTCACCTATTGAATAATATCTTTTCTCAGGTAATTCGACATTCATTAGTCTAAAGATTGATTAACTAAAGATGTTTGTTTAAGCAATTCATCAAATTCTTTGGCAGTTAAATTTCCATAATAAAAATTAACAGGATTTATTCTTCCTTTGTCTTTGAAAACCTCATAATGAAGGTGGGGTGCTTGAGACCTTCCCGTACTTCCTACATATCCAATTAAATCACCACGTTTAACTTTCTGCCATTTTTTGACATTGTATTTGTATAAATGTGCATAAAGACTTACATAGCCATAGCCGTGATCAATTCTAATATGTTTTCCGTATCCTGTTGATCGGCTATCGACTCTTTTTACTACTCCATCACCTGTTGCATATACTGGGGTTCCTCGTGGGGCAGTAAAATCCATCCCATAATGGAATTTTTTAGCTTTAGTAAATGGATCAGTTCGGGTTCCGTATCCAGATGCTATTCTAGTTAAATCATCATTATTAACAGGTTGTATTGCAGGAATTGCTTGAAGAAATTTTTCTTTTTCAAGGGCTAATTTGGTTATTTCATCAAGGGATTTAGACTGAACAATTATTCTCTTTTGTAAAACATCAATATTCCTATTGCTTTCTTTTATGAGATCTGAATAATCATATCCATCATATTTTTTATATCTATTTATACCCCCAAAGCCTGCTTTTCTTTTATCATCTGATATAGGACTAGATTCAAAATAAATTCTATAAATAGCATTGTCCCTTTCCTCAATATTAGATAATACTTTTTGAGCATCTTCAATTTTTTTGTTAAGAATGTCGTATTGCAACGTTAAATTTTCTAGTTCCCTGGTTAGAGCTTTTTCTTTTGGAGATTCAAAATAAGTACTCGTTAAAAAAATAAAAAATATACTCAAGAAAGCTGACCCAAATAAATAAATTAATATGTATTGGATTACATCACTTTTTTTTCTCTCTATTTTGCGATAAGAAAGTGATTCAGAGTCGTAATAATATTTTAACTTAGACATGTCTAAAAAAATTATATTTTTGTATTAGTTTATAACTAACAACCTACAAAGATATAAATTGTTTTGCACTTAAATAAAATAACGCCTAACCTAGTATAAATAATGGACTCTAATCTTGTAAGAAAACACTTCATTGATTTTTTTAAATCTAAGTCTCACCAGGTTAATTCTTCATCTTCATTAGTTGTTAAAAACGATCCTACTTTGATGTTTGTTAATTCAGGAATGGTTCCCTTCAAGGAATTTTTTTTAGAGAACTCTACTTCTAAATACAAGAGAATAACAAACTCACAGAAATGCTTGAGAGTTTCTGGAAAGCACAATGATTTAGATGAAGTTGGATATGACACATATCACCATACTTTTTTTGAAATGTTGGGCAATTGGAGTTTTGGAGATTATTTTAAGGAAGAAGCAATTAATTGGGCATGGGAATTATTGACAGAGGTTTATAAGATTGATAAAAACGATCTTTATGTTACTGTTTTTGAGGGAACTAAAGATTCAGATAATTTACCCTTAGATAAGCAAGCTCTCGATATTTGGAAAAAAATTATTCCAGAATCACATATTTTATATGGAAATAAAAATGATAACTTTTGGGAAATGGGAGAGCAAGGACCCTGTGGTCCTTGTAGTGAAATACATGTAGATATTAGAAATCAAGAAGAAAAAGATAAAACTTCAGCTTTAGAACTTGTAAATAAAGATCATCCTCAGGTTTTAGAGATATGGAATTTAGTCTTCATGCAGTACAACAGAAAGGCTAGTGGTAAACTAGAAGATTTACCAAATAAACATATTGATACTGGACTCGGTTTAGAGAGACTTTGTATGGTATTACAGGGGGTTAGTTCAAATTATGATACAGACCTTTTTATACCAATTATTAAAGAAATAGAATCTTTAACAGCTTTTAAATATGAAGGAAAATCTTCAAAAACAGATATAGCAATGAGAGTTATCTCTGATCATGTTAGAGCTGTTTCTTTTTCCATTGCAGATGGTAAGTTACCCAGTAATAATGGTTCTGGATATGTGATTAGAAGAATTTTAAGAAGAGCGGTTAGATACGGCTTTTCATTCCTTGGAACAAAAACTCCGTTTATCTATAAACTAGTGAATATCTTAAGTCAAAAACTTGGTGATAATTTTCCCGAACTAAATAGCCAAAAACAATTAATTGAAAATGTTATTAAGGAAGAGGAATTATCATTTTTGAGGACCTTGGAGCAGGGTCTTGTTAAATTAGATCAAATTGTTAAATCTTCATCTGATAAAACCATTTCTGGCAAAAAGGCTTTTGAACTTTATGATACCTACGGTTTTCCGATAGATTTAACCTCTCTAATACTAAGTGAAAAGGATTTACAACTAGATATAAAAGGTTTTAACAAAGAATTACAAATACAAAAAGATAGATCTAAATCTGCCAATGAATCTTCATCTGAAGATTGGACAGTTCTAATTGATGACCCGATTCAAGAATTTGTTGGATATGAAATATTAACTACTAAATTAAAAATAGCTAAATATAGAAAAGTTTATTCTAAAAAAGATGGTGATTTGTTTCACCTAGTATTTAATATTACACCATTTTACGCTGAAGGAGGTGGTCAAGTTGGTGATAAAGGACAATTAAAGTCTAGTAATGGAGATATTACTTACATTTTAGATACTATAAAAGAAAATAATGTTACAATTCATTTTACGAAAGAACTTCCTAAAAATATCAATGATTTATTCACTGCAGTTGTTGACTCTAAACTAAGAAAAAGAATTGAATCCAATCACTCGGCTACACATTTATTACATCAGGCCCTAAGGCAAATACTAGGAAACCATGTCGAGCAAAAGGGTAGTTCAGTACAATCTAAAAACCTTAGGTTTGATTTTTCTCATTATGAAAAAATTTCAGACATACAATTATCCCAGGTTGAGTCTTTTGTTAACTCAAAAATTGATGACCAAATTTCATTAATTGAAAATCGAGATGTTCCTATGCAAGATGCAATTGATAATGGAGCAATTGCTCTTTTTGGAGAAAAATATGATGATGTTGTTAGAACAATAAAATTTGGTGACTCCGTTGAATTATGTGGTGGTACACATGTAAAAAATACTGCCGAAATATGGCAATTTAAAATTAAATCGGAAGGCGCTATCGCATCAGGTATTAGAAGAATTGAAGCCATTACTGGTTCTGCAGTTAAAGACTACTATAATCAATCAATTATTCAACTTGCAGAAATAAGAAAGTCACTTAATAATACTAAAAACCCTGTTGACTCTCTAGCAGAATTGAAAAATGAAAATTTAAAATTAAAAAAACAATTAGAAGCGCTTTCGTATGATAAATTACATAATTTAAAAGATTCTTTGATTAATGAGTTAAAAAATGTTAATGGAGTTAACTTTTTAGTTAAAAAAGTAGACCTAGATGTCTCTAATATCAAAAAATTAGCTTTTGAATTAGGATCAAAACACAAGAATTTATTTATTATTTTTATGGCAGAAAATAATTCAAAAGCTAATATTGTTTGCTATATATCTAAACAATTAGTTCAATCCAAAGGTTTTGATGCTAGGGAGGAGATTAAAAAGTTATCTCCATTAATTAATGGTAGTGGTGGGGGACAAAATTTCTTTGCAACTGCTGGAGGATCTGATACATCTGGTATCGCCGAAGCGTTAAAACAGGCTTCAAAAAGGTTTGATTAAACAATTTATTACATAGGTAAAATTTATTTTGGTAAAAAAAGGGTCTAAATCATATAGTATTTTATACAATAAATGCCCTAAATGCCATCGTGGTAAATTTTGGCACAAAAATAATCCATATCTAAATATTTTAAAAGATAATAAGCTTACAAATGACCATTGCAACCGTTGTAAATTTAAATACGAAATTGAACCTGGTTTTTGGTTTGGTGCAATGTACGTTAGTTATGGTATCGCCGTTGTTTTTCTTATAATTTTTGGAGTTTCTCTAGTTAGCCTTTTTAAAGATATAGAAATACTAACAATCGTTTCAGTTTTGTCTATATTGGTAGTTATTCTAGCTCCCTTAAATCACTTCTTTTCAAGACTAATTTGGATAAATATTTTTGTTGACTATATTGACTCTAATTAACAGTAGATTTTTAATTACATGAACATTTCAAAAAAATCTTTAGACAAAGTTAAAATTTCAATCTCTGAGCATATCATAAATACACCTATTTTAACAAATAAAGAGGTTAATTCAATTTGTGATTCAGAAGTTTTTTTTAAGTGCGAAAATTTTCAAAAATCCGGTTCATTTAAATTCAGAGCTGCTACTAATGCCATTTTAAATTTAAATGAAACAGATAAAAAAAGTGGTGTTATTACACATTCATCCGGTAATTTTGCTCAAGCATTAGCATTAGCTTCAAAAAATCAAAATATCAGTTCACATATAGTAATGCCTAAAAATGCACCAAAATTCAAAAAAAATGCAGTACTTAAAACTACCGATAATTTAATTGAATGTAATTCAACTCTAGTTGATAGAGAAAAAACTACTACTAACCTCCAAGCTAAATACAATCTATCTTTTATTCACCCTTCTAATGATTTGGATGTTATATTAGGGAATTCTACAGTTGTATCTGAATTAATTCAAGATATCCCTGAACTTGATTATATACTATGCCCTGTTGGAGGTGGGGGACTTATAGCTGGGTCAGCTCTATCATGTAATGCGTATTCGAATAAATGTGAAGTAATAGGAGTTGAGCCACTAAATGTAAATGATGCCTATAGATCTCTGAAATCTAAAAAGATTGAGTATAATTTGAATACGGACACAATTGCCGATGGGTTAAGAACTAATTTAGGAGATATTAATTTTCCTATCATATTAGATTATATAGAATCAATTATTTGTGTAGATGAAGATGAGATTATTAGCGCTATGAAATTAATTTATGATAAACTAAATATATTAATAGAACCCTCCAGCGCTGTGGCTTTTGCAGGAGTTTTAAAAGAAAAAGAAAAATTTAAGGAAAAGAAAGTTGGAGTTATCCTTTCAGGTGGTAATGTTGACTCTAAGAAATTACCTTTTTAAAAATATTTTCCCATATTATTTTTCTAATAAACACCCCCTCTTTTTCACTAACCATTCTCTTTTTTGCACTAAATACTGCAATTATGTATCCAATTTTAATAAATATTAGATATGTAATACTTCTAAGGTTATATGCCCTTTTTATAGCAGATAATAAACTTAAAACAATGCCAAACCTCATCTTATAGAGCGCTTCACCCTGTAAATATTTAGCACTTTTATTATAATTTAACCCTGTAGGTTTTAGATGCTTTACAATTAGATTTTCATTAGTTACCACCTTCCATTTATTGTATTTTGCTAATAAAACATCTACTGTGTCCCATCCAATAGACTCTTTTAAACCACCTATTTCTTTAAAGCATTCTTTTTTGTAAGATTTAATAGGTCCTCTTACATGTTTTTTAGAGGATACTTTTTCAAATATCCATTTATCATTTTTTTTGATATGTAAAATACCAGAAACCATTCCAACTAATGGATCTTTATTGTATTCTAAGATTACTTTTTCTAGATAATTTTTTGGTAAAATTATATCTGCATCGAATTTACATATTATGTCATAATTTGAGTCCATAATCTTTAACCCTTGATTAAATGCATTGATTACTTTTTTTCCTGGAATATGATTATTATTTGAATTTATATCTATCTTACTTATCCAGCTATATTCTTTTAAGTAAATATCAATTTTTGAAGAACTTTTGTCAGTTGAATTATCATTTACAAGAAGTAATTTTTTTACAGGATAAGATTGTTCAACAATTGATTTTACAGTTGATTCTATATACTTTTCTTCATTGTGAAAAGGGATTATTATATATACATCCATAACTATGTTGTTAAATGTAAATTAGCTAATTATTAAAGATTATCAAATTCTTTAGAATATGTTTCTTCATTATTAGCTCTTTTTTCACTCCAAGATATTTCTTTAGGTTTTCTTACTGCATAAACCATATAATATCGAGGAAAAAATAATCTTAAAATTGGTCTAAACCCTATTTTTTTTACTGGATTAGTCCACTTTTTTCTAGAAACTATTTCCCAGCCTGATTTCTCAAGTAGCCAATCAAATTGCCAATCTTCAAATTCGTGATAATGTCTATCCCATTTATCATTAGAGTTTTTATAGGCACTGGAAAACCATAATTTTAATGGTATACTTGCAATTAATTTATCCGCTTTAATTTCTTTTAATACATTAAAAGGAGCAACTAGATGTTCAAATATTTCAAATGCTGTTACAGTTGTAGCATTAGATTTGTGAACTGAGTTAAACTCTATATCTAAGTCTTCTCCGTGAGTATTTGAAACAGTATAATTGTTTTCTTTCATAATTTTAGAAAACGGATTTTCAACACCCAGATCTAAAATTTCATCGTTTGTATCAATATACTTTTTTAGAAATTCTAATGTAATTCGATATCTTTTATGGGGATAATTATTTTTATACATTAATATTGATATACGATGGCATTTATATGCATTCCAGCTCCAACACTAGCAAACATTATAATGTCTCCTTTAGATAAATTATGTGGTTTTAATTTGTCTTTTCTTACAAGATCAAACAATGTGGGTACTGTAGCTACAGAACTATTACCGAGTTTATGAATATTCATTGGCATAATATTTTCAGGAACTTGCAATTTATACAACCTGTAAAATCGTTTTATTATGGCTTCATCCATTTTTTCATTAGCTTGATGAATAAATATTTTTTTTAAATCTTCAATTTTATAATTACTCTTGTCTAAGCAACTTTTCATAGCGGCTGGTACATTAGTTAATGCAAACTCATAAATTTTTCTTCCGTGCATTTTTATGAATCTGGAATCATTCCCACTATTAGCGTTGTAAGACTCTCCAAAAAACAAATAATAAATTTCATCAGTTGTGTATGACGCAGATTCGTGAGCAATTATTCCCAAATTATTTTTGGAAGACTCTAAAATAGTTGCTCCAGCTCCATCAGCATAAATCATAGAGTCTCTATCGAATTTGTCAACAACTCTTGAAAGAGTTTCTGAGCCAATTACCAAACATTTTTTTGCTATTCCAGATTTAATAAAACTATTTGCTTGAATAACTCCTTCGACCCAACCTGGACATCCAAACAAGATATCATAAGCTACACATTTTGGATTTTTAATTTTCAATAAATGTTTTACTCTAGCAGCTAGACACGGTAACATATCACTTTGATCAGATGTTGGTTTAACATCTCCAAAATTATGTGCAACTATTATATAATCTATTGTTTCTTTATCAATATTAGCATCTTTAATTGCTTTTTCAGCTGCTAAATATCCAAGATCAGATGAGTTTAAATTATCATTTGCATATCTTCTTTCTTTTACACCTGTGATTTCTTTTAGTTTGTTTATTACACTACTTATCTCTGATTCAACCTTAGACCCATCCACATTATAAAATGTATGATTGCTGAAATCATTATTTTTTTTAAGAATTTTTGGTATATAACTGCCAGTACCAGTAATTTTTACATTCATGAATATAATTTTGAAATAGCTTAATAGATTATTTTAAACTACAATCTAAGTATTTTTTTTGAAACAATTACTCTGTGTAGGATTCTATTGGCGCACAACTACAAATCAAGTTTCTATCGCCATAAGCATCATCAACTCTTCTGACTGAAGCCCAAAACTTATTATCTTTAGTGAAGTCTAATGGGTATGCAGCTTGACTTCTAGAGTAATTGAAGTTCCATTTATCGGCTGTAACCATCTCTAAAGTGTGGGGTGAGTTTTTTAATATATTATTTATATCATCTATATTACAACTGTCAATTTCTTTTCTTATTTCTAACATTGCATTACAAAATCGATCAAGCTCATCTTTACTCTCACTCTCTGTTGGTTCTATCATCATAGTTCCTGCTACGGGGAAAGAGACTGTTGGGGCATGGAATCCATAATCCATTAATCTTTTAGCTATATCTGTAACTTCGATACCATTTGATTTAAAAGGTCTACAATCAATAATCATTTCATGTGCAGCTCTACCATTCTCTCCAGAATATAATACTTCATATTTGCCAGATAATCTTTCTTTTATATAGTTTGCATTCAGAATAGCCATTTTGGTCGAATTTGTAAGTCCACTACTGCCTAACATTTTTATGTAACCATAAGAAATTAAACATGCCAAAGCTGATCCAAATGGCGCAGAAGATATTGATTCAATAGCTTTTTCTCCACCAGTCTTTATTATTGGGTTTGAGGGTAAAAAAGGCGCTAGTTGTTTGGCAACACATATAGGTCCAACTCCAGGTCCACCACCTCCATGAGGTATGGCAAATGTCTTATGAAGATTAAGATGGCAAACATCTGCTCCGATAGCAGCTGGGTTAGTTAAACCAACTTGTGCATTCATGTTAGCTCCGTCCATATAAACTTGTCCTCCGTTATCGTGAATAATAGTTGTTATTTCAACTATGTCTGCTTCAAATACTCCATGTGTAGAAGGGTAAGTGATCATTAGGGCAGCTAAGTTATCTTTATGCTCTATGGCTTTAGCTTTGAGGTCTTTAATATCTATGTTTCCATCTTCTGTTGCTTTGGTTACAATAACCTTCATGCCTGCCATTACAGCACTAGCAGGGTTAGTACCGTGTGCTGAGGAAGGTATAAGACATATATTTCTGTTTTGATCACCGTTATCTTCGTGATATGCTCTTATTACCATTAATCCGGCAAATTCTCCTTGAGCTCCAGAATTTGGTTGTAACGAAGTCGCAGCAAACCCTGTGATTGTAGTCAACTGATTTTCAAGTTTTTTTAAAATATATTCATACCCCTTTGCTTGAAATTTTGGAGCGAATGGATGAATGTTTATCCATCTGTTCCAACTCAATGGAAGCATCTCAACTGCTGCATTTAATTTCATGGTACAAGAACCTAATGGTATCATTGAATGGGTTAATGATAAATCTTTTCTTTCCAAAGATTTGATATACCTCATTAATTCAGATTCAGAATGGTACTTACTAAAAACACTGTTAGTTAAAAATTCAGTTTTTCTTATTAATGTCTTAGGGATATTTGTTTTATCACTTACAACTAAAATTTCATCCGTTTTAGATTTCAAGGCAGTAGAAAAAATTGAAACAATAGTGTTTAAATCTTCAATTGAGGTTGTTTCATTAATACTTATAGATACTGTGTTTTTGTCAGGATAATAAAAATTTACTTCTTTAAAGTTAGCTTCATTTTTAATTTTTTCAATATCAATGCTTATTCGAATAGTATCAAAGAAATTACTATTTAGCTGTTTTAAGCCCAATGAGGTTAATTTCTCAGCTAAAACACAAGTACCATTATGAATTTTTTTAGCAATATCTGTTAATCCTTCTGGACCATGATATACCGCATACATTCCTGCCATAACTGCAAGTAAAACTTGTGATGTACATATATTGGATGTGGCTTTATCTCTTTTTATATGCTGCTCTCTTGTTTGTAAAGCCATTCTAAGGGCTCTATTGCCATCTACATCTAAAGTTACTCCGATGATTCTTCCAGGAATATTTCTTTTGTATTCATTTTTAGTGGCAAAGTATGCTGCGTGAGGACCTCCATAACCTAATGGAATACCAAACCTTTGAGTGGTTCCAACCACAACATCTGCGCCAAAACTACCTGGTGATTCTAAAAGAGTTAAACTTAAAATATCTGCTGCAACCGCTATTTTTATATTGTTGTGGTTACAGTTCTTTATAAATGAGGAGCTGTCAACAATAGTTCCATCAGCACATGGATATTGAATGAATGCACCAAAAAATTCATCAGAATTGAAATTAAATTTGTTTTCATCGTCTAATATCAGTTCAATTCCAAGTGGAGTAGATCTTGTTTTTAATAAAGATAGTGTTTGAGGGAATATATTTTTCGAAACAAAATATTTGTTTATATTATTTTTTTTCTGGTGTCTTGATCTAACAGCAAACAACATTGTCATAGCTTCTGCAGCAGCAGTACTTTCGTCTAATAGAGATGCATTTGCTAATTCCATGCCTGTTAGGTCAGACACAACAGTTTGGAAATTTAACAAAGCCTCTAATCTTCCTTGAGCTATTTCTGCTTGATAAGGAGTGTAAGCGGTATACCAACCTGGATTCTCAAGAATGTTTCGTTGAATAACAGCAGGTAAATAAGACATGTGATAACCTAAACCTATATATGTTTTGTATACTTTGTTTAAATGTGATATCTTTTTTAAGTGCATTAAGTAATCAGACTCACTTAAAGGAGAATCTAGATCAAGACCATTTTTTAATCTAATATTTGAAGGAATAGTTTCTTCAATCAAATTTTCAACTGAACTAGCTTTAACAGTTTTAAGCATTTCATTCACATCAGACTCTCTTGGTCCAATATGTCTTCTAGAAAAAGATTCTTTATTCATCTAATTTTTTTAAATTATATGCATGTAAAAGTAATTAATATATGATATTTTTATCCTATTAATATTTATAAAAAAATGTTAATTAATTAAACAACTTATTAACATTAAAAACTTAATTATAAAATTCTTTAATTTCTATATAAACTCTAGTCTGCATGTTTCGTTAGCCGTAGTTTGTTTTCAACTTATAACACTTCTAAAATTTGATATAAATATAGACTACATTTTACTTATTTTTTCTTTTTGTTTATGCTTTACTGGCTACAACTTCATTAAATATTTTGAAATTGTGTTTTTTAAAACACAAAAATATAGTTCTTCTTTAAAATTAATTTGTTTTTTAACTATTATATCAACACTAATTTGTTTGATGATAATAACTAAATTTACTGGTGGAATGTTAGTTTTACTCTTTTTTATGAGTCTATTAACACTGTTTTATTGTTTTCCTTTTAACTCAGTAAATAAAAATCTTAGAAAAACACCAGGTCTAAAAATTTTTGTTGTAGCTACAGTTTGGAGCCTTTTAATAGTTGTTTTTCCAATTATAAATTTTACAGAAAAATTAGATGTTAGTTTTTTAATTTTCTTTATACAAGTATTAGTTTTTGTTATTGCAACTATTTTTCCTTTTGAAATAAGAGACTTAAACTCTGATTGCAAACAACTACGTACAATTCCTCAAATAATTGGGGTAAAAAATACTAAAGTCTTAGGTTTTTGTTTATTATTAATCTTTATGATACTAGATTATATTCAATATCTAATTTTAAATTTCATAAGCTTTAAATCTATTTTAATTAATGCAGGAATTTGCTTAACGACGTTCACTTTAATTCTAAAATCTAAAGAAAATCAGTCAATATATTTCTCTTCTTTTTGGGTAGAGTCATTACCTATTTTGTGGTTATTATTATATATTATTTTATGATATTCCAGCTCTGTTTAATAAGGCATTTATCTTAGGTTTTCGACCTCTAAATTTAATATATAAATCCATAGGATCTTGTGTTCCACCTTTAGATAAAATGTTGTCTTTGAATTTTGAAGCAATGCTTTTATTAAAGATTCCTTTTTCTTTAAAATATTCGAATGCATCAGCATCTAATACTTCAGCCCATTTGTAACTGTAATAACCAGAGGAATAACCACCTTGAAAAATGTGTGAGAAACTTGTGCTTGTACATGTTACATTTAAATCCTTGATGAAAGTGAGTTTTTTAAGAATCTTGTGTTCATATTCTTTTACACTTTTGATTTTTATTGGATTAATATTATGCCAGTTCATATCTAAAATGGCTAAACTTAATTGTCTCAGAGTTTGACTAGCTTGATTGTAATTAGCACTCTCCTTTATTTTATTTATTAATTCTATTGGAATTAATTTCTTGGTTTTATAATGAAATGCGAAAATATTCAAAGCTTCCTCTTCGTAACACCAGTTTTCAAATATTTGACTAGGTAATTCTACAAAATCCCATGAAACATTCGTCCCTGATAAGCTTTTGAACTTTGTATTTGCTAAAATTCCGTGCAATGCATGTCCAAATTCGTGAAATAAAGTTGTTACCTCATTAAAAGTTAATAACGAGGGTTTATTTTTTATAGGTCTAGTGAAATTACAAACAATTGAAATATGTGGTCTTTGATTATTATTTTTAAAAATATATTGAGGCTTATATGAAGTCATCCATGCACCTCCACGTTTACCTTTTCTAGGGTGAAAGTCTGTGTAAAGAAGTGCTATAAAATTATTTTTTTCGTCTTTAACTTCATATGTGTTTACTTCATCATTATATGTATCAATAGTTGAATTTTTTTTAAAGTTTAAACCATACAATTTATTGCTTATTTCAAAGGCACCATTTAAAACATTGGTCAAACTGAAATAAGGTTTTAATTTCTCTTGATCAACATCATATTTGTGTTTCTTGTACATTTCTGTATAAAAACTTATGTCCCATTTTTCCAAATTATCAATATTATCTATAGATTTTGCATAATTTTCCAACACTTTAAATTCCTTTTTTGCTACAGGTTTAACTTTTTCAACTAAACCCTCTAAAAAATTCATTACATTTTTTGTGTTTTTTGCCATTCTTTCTTCAAGAACATATTCCGAATAAGATTTATAACCTAAAAGTATTGCTTTTTGATACCTAAGATTAATAATTTCAAGAATTACCTTTTGATTATCAGATTCATTATTTTTAAAAGCTCTTTGACCAAAAGCAATTGTAATTTCTTTTCTTAATGAACGATTTTTACAATAAGTTATAAGTGCAGAAAAACTAGGATAATCAAGAGTGAATAACCATCCTTTTTTATTTTTTGACTTCGCTAGCATTTTAGCTGCTTCTTTGTGGTCGTGAGAAAGACCATCTAGTTTTTTTTCATCAGAAATAAGTAGCTCGTATTCATTTGTTTCCTTTAGTAAATTTTGACCAAAATTCAGTGAAAGTTTACCTAACATTATATCTAATTTCCTTAGCTTATTTTTATCTTTATTTGACAAATTTGCTCCGTTTCTTAGAAATGACTTGTAGGTATTCTCTAATAAGGTGTTTTCTTCATTTGACAAACTATTTTTATCTGTTAAATTATAAACAGTTTTTACCTTTTTATATAACTTATCATTTAGTAAAATATAATTTTTTAATTCACTTAGTTCTGGAGATAAGGTGACTGCAATATCTTGAATTTCTTTAGATGTTTCAGCTGCATTAATATTAAAAAAAATTGATGTTATTCTGTCTAACTTTAAGCCTGAATAATCTAGTGCTTCGATTGTGTTTTTGAATGTAGTATTCTTATTACTTAAAATAGTGTCAATTTCAGATTTTAATTCATTAATACCATGTCTGATTGAAGTTAAATAATCAGAATTTTTTATTTGATTAAAAGGTGCATAATCAAAATCACTAAATAAAACATTCATATTAATTATAAAGTTTTTGAAGAATCTATTACTTTCTTTTCTAAACCAGATTTGTATTGGTCTATTTTTGTTGCAATACTTTTATCTGTTAAGGCTATTATTTGTGCTGCCAATATACCAGCATTCTTAGATGCATTTAGTGCAACTGTGGCAACCGGTACTCCATTAGGCATTTGTAAAATAGATAAAATTGAATCCCAACCGTCCAATGAATTACTAGATTTGACAGGAACACCGATAACAGGCAGAGTTGTAATCGAGGCTACCATTCCAGGAAGATGTGCTGCTCCACCAGCTCCCGCTATAATTACTTTTATCCCTCTTTTTTTTGCACTTTCTGCATATTCAAACATTTTTTTTGGAGTTCTGTGCGCTGAAACTATATCAACCTCAATTTTAATATTAAATTCTTGTAAAATATCTATAGCACATTGCATCACAGGAAGGTCACTTTTACTACCCATTATAATTCCTACTTGTATCATAATTTATTTACTTATTACTTTTATTGATTCTCTTATTTTATCAGCTAACTTTTTAGCTTTATTTAAATCTTTATTTACTAATGTAATATGCCCCATTTTTCTATTAGGCTTAGTTTGCTTTTTACCGTAAATATGAATGCTTGCCCCTTCTGTTTTGAGAACATCTTCAATTTTTTCATAAATAACATCACCTGTGTGATTTTGCTCTCCTACTAAATTTAACATAATTCCTGGTATCTTAATTGATGTACATCCTAAATCTAAATTTAAAATAGATCTTAAGTGCTGTTCAAATTGCGATGTTATACAGCACTCTATGGTGTGATGGCCAGAATTATGTGGTCTTGGTGCAACTTCGTTAATTAATATTTCATCATTATCAGTTAAAAATAGTTCAATAGCCAATAATCCTATATGTTTAAAGACTCTTGAGGTTTTTAATGCAATATTAATTGCTTTTTTATTTATTTCATCAGAAATCTGAGCTGGACAAATTACTTTATCAACTAAATTAGCCTTATTAAATTCCATTTCTACGGTTGGAAAGTTAATTTCTTGACCTTTATTATTTCTTGCTATTATGATTGAAAGCTCTTTTTTTATGTGAACCTTATCTTCTATAATACATTCAATATTTGGTAAATCTTTTAGGTCTTCGGATTTATTTATAACTTTTACTCCTTTACCATCATATCCAAACCTGGCACTTTTCCATACAAATGGAAACTTGCATTTTTCAGTCTCAGCCTCAGTAATTAACTCTTTGGTGTTTTTGAAAGTCTTGAAATATGATGAAGGTAATTTATTACTTAAATAAAAATTCTTTTGAATTGACTTATTTTGTATAGTTTTAATATTGATTGAAGAGGGGTATACCTTGATTCCTTCTTTTTCTAATTTTTCTAAAGCATCAGTATTGACATTTTCAATTTCTATTGTCAATACATCAACAGTTTTACCAAAATTGTAGACATCATCATAACTTAAAAGATCTCCGATTATAAAATCTTTAACTAATTTACTGCATGGAGCATCAGCATTTGAGTCCATAATTTTACAGCTAATATTTAATTTATTAGCTTCATTAATCAACATTTTTCCAAGTTGACCACCACCTAAAATCCCAAGTCTGTTATGTGTGGTATAAAAGTTCATTTCTTTTTTGTATATGCAAAAATACGTTTTAAAATTAAATCAAAAAATAGATTAACCTTTTCAATTGATTATATTTGTTTTTTTAAATTACTTAGTAAATAAAAGATGAAAAATATCGTGCTATTTGGTCCTCCTGGGGCAGGAAAGGGAACTCAGGCTGAGTTTTTAAAAACTAAATTTAATTTATTTCATATTTCTACTGGAGATGTTTTTAGATTTAATATCAAAAACAGCACTCCTTTAGGACTAATGGCAAAATCATTCATGGATAAAGGAGATTTAGTCCCTGATGAAGTCACCATCAATATGTTAAACGAAGTTGTAAGAAATAATTTAGATTCAAACGGATTTATTTTTGATGGTTTCCCAAGAACAAACAACCAGGCAGAAGCACTGGATAAATTAATGGCAGAAAATGATTCTACTATTAGCGCGATGATAGCTCTTGAAGTTGATGATGAGGTATTAATTTCTAGACTCTTAGAAAGAGGAAAAACTAGTGGAAGAGTTGATGATTCGAATAAAGATATAATTCAAAACAGAATTTCAGAATATTATAAAAAAACAGCAATTCTTAAAAATTTTTATTTGAAAAAAAATAGATATTTTGGAGTTAACGGAGAAGGTGGTATTAAAATTATCACAGAAAGATTGAGCAATGTAATTGAATCATTGTAATTATAAATTATGACAGAAGGAAACTTTGTTGATTATGTTAAAATATTTGTAACCTCTGGAAATGGAGGTAAAGGGTCTGTACATTTACATAGAGAAAAATATATTACTAAGGGAGGACCTGACGGTGGCGATGGAGGTAGAGGTGGACATATTATTTTGAGAGGTAACTCTAATTATTGGACGTTATTACATCTTAAATTTAAAAGACATTTTAAAGCGGAGCATGGTGGACATGGTAGTAAAAGTAGAAGTACTGGAGCTGATGGATCTGATGTTTTTATTGATGTTCCATTAGGAACTGTTGTCAGAGATTCGAACACAAATGAAATTATTTTTGAAATCACGAATAAGGGTGAAGAAAAAATAATTTGTAAAGGTGGTAAAGGCGGTAGAGGAAATTGGCATTTTAAATCTCCAACAAACCAAACTCCAAGGTATTCCCAGCCTGGAATCCCACTTGAAGAAAAACAAATCACTTTAGAATTAAAAGTTCTGGCTGACGTTGGGTTAGTAGGATTTCCTAATGCTGGAAAATCAACACTTCTTTCTGTGATAACATCTGCAAAACCAAAAATTGCAGATTATGAGTTTACAACTTTGAAACCGAATTTAGGAATTGTTAAATATAGAGACTACAAGACTTTCGTTATGGCAGATATTCCTGGAATTATTGAAGGTGCTGCAGAAGGAAAGGGACTGGGGCATTATTTTTTAAGACACATTGAAAGGAATTCTACTTTGCTATTTATGATTCCAGCTGATGCTAATAGCATAAAAAAACAATATCATATTCTTTTGAGTGAACTTAAAAGATATAATCCGGAGATGTTAGATAAAAATAGATTAATTGCGATAACAAAATCTGATTTATTGGATGAAGAGTTAACCCAAGAATTAACTTTAGAATTAGATAAAGATTTAAATATTGATTATATATTTATATCATCATTAACTAATAGGGGAATAAATAATTTAAAAGATAAACTCTGGTTAATGCTTAATAATTAAAATAGATCAAATGAGAATCCATTTCATTGCTATTGGCGGAGCAGCAATGCATAATTTAGCGATAGCTTTAAAAATTAAAAAATATCATATTACAGGTAGTGATGATATCATTAATGACCCTTCAAAAACTAGATTAAAAGATTATGAATTATACCCTAGTGAATTGGGTTGGCATGAAGATCGTATTACTAAAGAACTTGACGCTATTGTGCTTGGAATGCATGCTCGGGAGGATAATCCAGAACTTCTAAAAGCTAAAAAACTCAATATTAAAATTTTTTCATACCCTGAGTTTATTTATGAACAAAGTAAATTAAAAACTAGAGTCGTTATTGGTGGTAGTCATGGTAAAACTACTATAACCTCCATGATATTACATGTAATGAATTTCTATGAAAAAGATGTGGATTATATGGTGGGTGCTCAACTAGAGGGATTTGATGTAATGGTAAAGCTTACTGAAGAGAATGATTTTATCGTTTTAGAAGGTGATGAGTATTTGTCATCTCCTATAGACAAAAGACCTAAGTTTCACCTCTACAAGCCAAACATTGCGTTAATTAGTGGTATTTCTTGGGATCATATAAATGTTTTTCCAACATATGAAATTTATAAAAAACAATTTGAAATTTTTGTAGAATCAATTGTAGAAGGAGGAAGTGTTACTTATAATTTGGATGATATAGACACCAATGAAATTGTAAATAACACAAATAGAAGTATAAGAAAATTTGATTATTCAATGCCTGATTTCAATATAAGAGATGGTGTAACATACCTACAAACAATTGAAGGAGAATTACCTTTAGAAATATTTGGCAGGCATAATTTGAGTAATCTTATGGGTGCTAAATGGATATGTCAACAGATGGGTGTAGATGAAGATGATTTCTTTCAGGCCATTAGCTGTTTCAAAGGAGCTAGTAATAGACTTGAAAAAGTCTGTTCAAAAAACAATTCATTTATATTTAAAGATTTTGCCCATTCTCCAAGTAAGGTAGAAGCTACAGTAAATGCAATGAAAGATCAATTCGACAAACACAAAATTATAGCATGTTTTGAATTACACACATTTAGCAGTCTTAACTCTGATTTTATTAATGAATATAAAGATACTCTTAGTAATGCAGATATTGCTATTGTTTATTTCTCAAAGAAAATCTTGGAATCTAAAAAAATGAGTAATATTGAATTTAGTGATATAGTCAAAGCTTTTAATAACAATGACTTGATTGTGTTCGACGATTCTTCAAAATTTAAAGATTATTTAAGCTCTATGGATTTTGATAATTCAGTGTTATTGATGATGAGTTCTGGCAATTTTGGAAATATTGATTATGATGATTTACAAAAATTATTATTAAATTGAGTTTATGATATTAGTATATACTCCCAAGATAACAAGAAGAATTGAGTATATTTTCAAACATATTTTTATTAATATAATTGGACTAAAAGTAAATTTCACTTCAGAAGTTAATGAATTTGTTTCTTTTGAAGGACCGAAATTATCATATGCTCCTAAAAGACTCTCCAATGAATTTTATATTAAAAGCAATTCAATTTTATTAGAACAAGGCTTCTCAGATATTGAAATTGATATAAAAAATTGGGATGACTCTAAGTGTTTCTTTCATAATGAAAATGGAAGTATTCCATTTGATATTTTTGCGGCTTCATTTTATCTTATTTCAAGATATGAAGAGTATTTACCACATTTAAAGGATGTTTACGGAAGGTTTCCCCACCAAGAGTCAATAGCCTATAAGAATAATTTTCTTGAAGACCCAGTGATTGATATTTGGGCTTTTAAATTAAAAGAATCACTTTGTTCCTTTTTTCCTAATATTATTTTTGATGACAGAAAATTTAATTTAAAAACAATAATTGATGTCCCTAGTGTATACTATTATAAAAACAAAGGATTCCTGAGAACAATTGGAGGTGTTTTTACAGATTTAGTAAGGTTAAAGCCAAAAAATATTTACACAAGACTATTAGTTCTTTTTAGACTTCAAAAAGATCCTTACGATACATTTAATTGGATTATAAATAAACAAAAACAAGTTTCTCATAAATTCTTATTTTTTTTCTTAGTAGGAAAATTCTCTACTTACGACAAGAATATTAGTCTTGTTAAACAACCCTTTATAAATATTATTAAATTAGTTTCAGATTACTCCATAATTGGCCTAAAACTATCTTTTTTTGCCCTTAGTAATCTTAATATTTTAAAAAAAGAAAAAGCTGATATAGAGTCAATCACAAATAGAGATTTGACAATTAGTAGAAACTCTTTTTCAAAAGTAAATTTACCTGTTAACTATAGAAATTTAATCAAGCTTAATATTAGAGAAGACTACACTATGGGTTATGTAAACAAGATTGGTTTCAGGGCTAGTACATGTACTCCATTTTTATTTTATGATATAGATAATGATATTCAAACACCATTACTAATTAACCCTTATAATTTAATGGATTACTCATTACTTAACATAAACTCATTTTTAGATAAAAAAGAAAAAGTAATAGAAACTATCGAAAAAGTAAAATCTGTAAACGGAACCTTTACTAGTATTTTTCATAACTATTCTTTTAGCAACAATTCTAGGTGGAATAAATTCAAGGAAATATTTGATATTATTATTAACTCTAACAATGATGAACAAAAATTATAAAGATATTTTTTTTGATTTAGACCACACATTATGGGATTTTGATAAAAATTCAAAGTACACTTTTAAAAAAATACTTGTCGATAATAAAATTAATATTGATATAGATAAATTTTTAGAGTGTTACATTCCAATTAATACAGACTATTGGAAACTTTATAGGGAAAATAATATTTCAAAAGATAAACTTAGATACGGAAGATTAAATGATACTTTTAAACTATTGAACATAGAAATTTCAACTAAAATAATATATAAACTTTCTGACGATTATATTAAGTATCTATCATCATTCAATTTTTTAATTGATGAAACTATTCCAATACTAAAATATCTAAATAGTAGATATAAACTACATATAATTACAAATGGATTCCAAGAAGTACAAAATCTTAAATTAATAAATTCTGGAATTGACCATTTTTTTAAGACTATAACCAATTCAGAGATGGCTGGAGTAAAAAAGCCAAATCAAAAGATATTCCAACTTGCTATTAATAAGGCTAAAACTGATTTTAATTCATCTATTATGATCGGGGATAACTTAGAAGCAGATATTCATGGAGCTTTGAATGTAGGTATGGATGCAATTTTATTTAATTATCATAAAATCAGTGTCCCAAAAGGGGTTAATTCAATTGACAAACTAAACCAATTAAAGGATTACTTGTAATTGTTTAACTTAACATTTATTATATAATTATGAATAATAATTTCAATTACTACACTGGTGTTATTGGTTACCCTATTTTATTTGTATTATTAATATGGGTAGTTTATTGGGTTGAGTTCAAGTTCAATATTAATTTAAAAATTTATGGAATTCAACCAGGTAAACTTGAAGGTCTAATTGGAGTTTTTTTTAGCCCCTTTTTACATTCATCTTTAAAACATTTATTTAATAACACTATTCCACTTTTTTTACTTAGTTCTGCTATTTTTTATTTTTATAAAAAAATCAGTTGGAAAATAATATTTTCCGGAATAATTCTATCTGGAATTTTAACCTGGATAATAGGAAGAGATTCAGTTCATATTGGAGCTAGTGGTTTAATTTATGTGTTAATTTCATTTATATTTTTCAAGGGAATTATCTCCAAAAATTTTAATTTAATGGCTTTATCTTTAATAGTTGTTTTTATTTACGGAAGTACAATTTGGTATATATTTCCAATTAAAGAAAATATGTCCTGGGAAGGCCATTTATCTGGTTTTTTAGTCGGAATTTTATTAGCATTTATATTTAAAAAAAATATTCCACCCAATAAAACTTATAATTGGCAAAATGAGAATTATGATACTACTGATGACCCTTTTTTACAACAATTTGATAAAGATGGAAATTTTATTGAAAAAGATGAATTATAACCTTTGTCTAACTAATTCATACAGGAAGATTCCACAGGCTACCGAGACATTTAAAGACTCTATCTTTCCATACATTGGTAGCTTTGCTTTATAGTCAGCAAGTTTTAATATTGAAGGAGTAATTCCTCTTCCTTCAGCCCCCATAATTATAGCACATGAATCTTTGAAATCCACATCATATATTGTGTCTTCAGTTTTTTCAGTAGCAGCAATAATCTTTATATTATTTGCTTGCAAATAAAAAACAGCATCTTTTATGTGATCAACTTTACAAATAGGAATATTAAAAACTCCACCTGCGCTAGTTTTAATTGTGTCTCCATTTATTGGAGCAGAAGATTTTTTCTGTATGATGATTCCATCAACTCCACTACATTCTGCAGACCTTATAATTGCTCCAAAATTTCTAACATCATTTACTTGATCCAGTAGGAGGTAAGTAGATTTTTTGTTTAAAGATTCTACCTTTTCAATCAGTTCTTCAATCTCGTAAAATTCAATTGGAGAAATTGAAGCTACAACTCCCTGATGATTTTTATCTGTAAGTCTGTTTAATTTTTCTACTGGAACATAACTTGCTTTAATAGATTTAATTCTAAGAAGTTTTTCTAATTCACTAGATAACTCACCACTGAGTCCATTTTGTAAAAAGACTTTATCTATAGTCTTATTGGCTCTTATTGCTTCAATAACTGTTCTTATTCCAAATATTTTAGTTTCTTTTTCCATTTAGTTATTTATTAGAAATGATTCAATAGATTCACTATTATTTCCAATTATCAATACTTTTGGGTCATTTAAAACCCTAACAGATTTTGTGTTTCCTTTAGTATACAAACCTGTAGCGTTTGGACTTAAACAGTAATATCCGTCTTTATTATTTGAAAGTAATACCAATGCAAATGGATTATCTAATCTAGGAGTCTCCACTTCAGTATTGTAAATATTACCACTTATAATAACATCTTCATATCCGTCTTTATTATAATCAAATACATCACTAGATAATATTGGAATAGTTTGAGCTAAATCTGGAAGTTTTATCTTTTTAAAGCTAGAATCACCATTATTAATTAAAATATATGACTTTAAATCTGTTACTTCTCTCATATATGAAGTATTAATTTTATCTCCATAAATATCTTGTAAACTTGAATTAGCAAACTCTGTGAACGTAGGAATTTTTTCAGCTATAAATGGCATTTGTTGTGTTGAACACTCCTTTCCTCTAAGTGGTACATACTTATTCTCATATTCATAACTTAGAACTAAATCATGAGTTCCATTATTATCAAAATCATCAGCATAAATTCGAAGAGGTTTTTCAGCACTTGTTTTAAACTTTATATTGCTACCAATATTTCCAACGACATAGTCTTTTAATCCATCGTTATTTATATCAGTCTCTTGGATGTTAAACCACCAACCAAATAGAGTGTTTAAATCACTTTTTTCAGAGATATCTTTAAATACTCCTTCATTGTTTTTGAAAATTCCAATATGTGTCCATTCTCCCACAACAATGAAGTCTTCCCATCCATCATTATCAAAATCAGTAGTTATAATCTTGTTTACAATACCAAAATCTTCTAATTCTGGTGCGATTTTGTTACTTACATTATTTAAAATTCCATTATCATTTTCATATATAATTGATGGCTCATGTAAAGGATATTTTTGGGGTTTTATTCTGTTGCCTACTATTATATCATAATCTCCATCTTTATCATAATCAATTTTTGATATACTTTTTCCACTAATAGTGTAGTTGTTTAGATCATCTTGTTTTGATTTTTTGAAATTGCCGTTTCCATCATTTATGTATAATCTATCTGTTAAATCTGTAGACCTTTCATTAAATTCAGAGCCACCACTAACTACAAATAAATCTTCATCTCCATCTGAATCAATATCAATCAATATAGATTCCATATCCTCATAATTAGAATCATCAATAAATACTTTGCTTGGTTTATAGACAAACTTCTTGCCGGTATTTAAATATATTTTACCGCTATTACCTTTACTTCCTCCAATATAAAGATCCATTAAACTATCATTGTTTATATAACCTTTTGTTATAAAAGGCCCTAGAGTAGATTGTTTATACGGAAGTAATATTTCTTTCTCAAAATCATTAAAATAATTTTCATTATGATTATAGTCTATAATATTTGTTTTTTCAAAAACTTTAGCCTTGATAGAATTTATGTCCTTAATATTTTTAGCGTCATTTTCATTAAAAACAATTGTTTGATTAATATTATTCAAATATTTAACTTCAGATTTTCCTGAATTCCAAAGGACCTCGACTGAATCTATACTATTTTTTTTACCCAAGCCAAAGTGAATATCTTCATCTACAGAAGATAAATATCCCCTTACTCTTTTCGATTCTTTTGTTTTATAATTACCATCGTAACTTATTGTAACCTTAGCGAAGCTTTCTGAAAGAAGTCCGTTTAATTTTATTTTTAAGAAGTTTCCTTTATTATTTTCAATTGAGTTGTTCTTAAATAAAAATGCTTCTTGATCAATATTATTTATAACTAGATCTAAATCTCCGTCATTATCTAAATCTGCATATGCAGCTCCATTTGAGAAAGAGGGTTGATTTAAATCTGAGTAGGAGGTAACATCTTTAAATTTTAAAGTACCATTATTTTCATAAAGAATATTTGCAAGTTTCTCAGATGGAAGCATATTGTACAAGTCTTCTTTAATTTTTAGAGGAACTTTGTTATTATATTGCTGTTTAATTTTATTAATTCTTATTCTTGAGTCGTTATCTGAAGCATACTTTCTATATCCGTTAGTAATATAAATATCTTCATTTGAGTCATTATTGTAATCAAAGATCAATCCTGCCCAAGACCAGTCTGTCTTAGATAATCCAGAAACCTGAGCAATATTATGAAATTTAGACCCTCCCATATTTAATTGTAATGAGTTAAACATATACTGATAGGGTAAGTTCAGTTTCTTAGTTAAAAGGTCAAAATTAGAAACACTCATCGAGGCCATCAGGGTCTTAGATCTAATATGATCACTTGATGCCATATCCAAAACGAATATATCCTTTAGGTTGTCATTATTGATATCAGCTATATCTACACCCATTCCAAAGAATGATACTTGTTTTGTGTTTTGTTTGATTTTATCTGAGAACGTTCCATTTTTATTATTTATATACATTGCATCTGGAACGTAATAATCATTAGCTATATAAATATCTAACCAATTGTCATTATTAATATCACTAATACATAAACCTAATCCAAAACTTGGCTTTAATAGTCCAGCTTTTTCAGTAATATTTATAAACTTTCCGTTTACTTGTTCGTATAGTTGACTAGAGTTTAATTTTAGCTTTTCTTTATCTTTAAGAATAGTATAGAATTGTAATGGATCTATCCCATAGTAACTGTTTTCATTCATAACTAAACAGTCTAAATCTCCATCTTTATCAAAATCAAAAAATGCGGATTGCGTACTAATCCCTTCATCATCTAAGCCATATTCTTGAGCTTGTTCTTTAAAAGTTAAATCTTTTTGATTAATGTAAAGTAAATTCTTTCTATCGTTTGCTGAACTTGGACCCCCTTGAGAAATGTAGATGTCCATCCACCCATCATTATTAACATCTGCTATTGCGACGCCACTTGACCATTTTTTATTTTCATTAATATTAGCATCTAAAGTTATGTCCTCAAATACTAACCCACCTTTGTTAACATATATCTTGTTTTCAGTTTGATTTGCGCTTAATATAATGTCTTTTAAGCCATCATTATTGAAATCTGCTACACCAACACCAGAACCATTGTAAAAGTAGTCGTAATCAAACAAATTAGCTTTATTGTCAAAACTTGGTGTTATTTTATTGATAAAATCTATATTACTATGACTAGATTCTATCTTTTCAAATGAAGTATATATTTTTGAATCGTTTTTATCTACTGAATAGTCTGTATCATTTTTACACCCTACAAGCAATAATAAATTAATTGTTAATATGTGAAATAAATATCTCATCATTCAAAAATAAACATAAAAAAAAAGAGCTTTATAAAATAAAGCTCTTTTTTTTGATTGAATATCAGTTTCTTACTGCTCGCAAACTGCGATTGGTAATAATCCTACAATAGTACCACCTGTTTCAGACTCGTACGCTACAACACCATTTGGTGCTATAATTTGTACTGAAATCTCACCATAGACATCTCCTGGGAAATTCCATATAGCGGATTGAGTTCCAGCTGGAATGTTTACTGTTGTAGTAGCAGTGTATCCATCACTAGTAGGTGTACATTCGAAATCAAATGAACCCCATTGAGAACACATAGCTACAGAAGTTACAACTCCATCCATATCGATAGTAAGACCTGCGCCACCATCTCCAGCTTCTGTAGTTTGCCATCCATCTCCGTAAGAATCAAACATATTAATCGTGTAATCTCCAGACATTGGAGAACATGTTAATAATGCATTGTATTGGAAAGGAGATGAGAAAAACCCACCAGTAATAATACCTGCAGCTGAACTAGCTCCAAATACTCTACCATCTGTTAATACTAGCTCTAACTTTACAACAAAGATATCGCCAGGATTGTATCCAGTTTCTGGATCTAAAGGTAATCCTAGAGCAGCAGCAGCATCACCAAAGGCCATGTTTACTTGTGTTCTTGGAAGACCTACTGGTCCAGGTGAGAATTCACTAGCAGGAATAGTTTGCACTAATACCTCACCTGTTGCAGGTGTAGTAAAATCTGTTGTTAAATCTCTTAGCTCAACTAAGACTCTAACTTCCTGTAGTAAGCCACCATCTTGCTCGTCTTGCTCTTCAATAGTTACACTAAATAAACTATTAGGATCAGATGCATTTAGTAACTGACTATCTACAGAAATAGTTCTAAGGATTGCTCCAGTTTCGTAATCTAATACTGTATCAATTGTGTTTTCACTGTCTTGACAAGAGAAAGACACCATTAATAAAGAACAGATTAAAATTTTAAATATGTTTTTCATAGTTTCTTGTTTTTAAAATTAGTTAGCAGGATTTATCGCGCCGTTATCCCAGAATACTTGAGTGTTATTATCACCTCTTTGTACTATATTTGGATTTGCGCTAATTTCACTACTAGGGTATGTTCCTGTTCTTGGGAAAAGTCCTGATTCAGCTGGATCAGAAAGAGATCTCTGTAGAGTTCTCGGGTATCCAGTTCTTCTCATGAAGTTCCAAGCATCATTTGCACCACCATATAGAGCAACAAAATATTCTTCACCTAAAATGTCTAATTTATCTTTTTCAACTGGCCATCCAAAACCATCTAGAGCACTAGATGCAGGAGCCGCGTTAAATTCAGCCACTTTGTTAGAAACATATTCAGCAACCCATGCAGCAGAAGGAGCATTAGCAACATCAGCATCAGCATCAACTGATATCATTGCAGTTACTTTCGCCATTGATTGGTTCATTCCTTGTTCTAGGTAAGTTGCAGCCATAGCTGTATCACCTTGCCACATTGCAGCTTCAGCTTTCATAAATGAAACATATGAAGATAAGTAGATTGGCCATATTCCGGCACCACCACCACCAGCACCTTGTTGTACAGCACCTGTTGGTAATGCAGCTAAAGATCCATCATATATTTGAACATCTGGTTGGTTATCAAAACTACCACCTGCAGGGTAAACTCCTACAGCTGTTCTAGTAAAGTTATCTGGAGGTGTTCCTTCATCGTTTCCGTGAGCTCTACCCCAGTATCCACCTATATTTGAACACCAAGTACTTTCGTCAGGTGTAAATTGTAGATGAGTTGGTGTTAACTGTAATGAACATTGTAATGTTTCTCCATCTTCATTCGTGTTAGAAAAATCTAACGGGAATAAGTATGCAGCACCACTTAAATATAGTGGACTATCATTACCTGGTGTGTTCCATGTCTGTCTGTAGAAATAGTACTTTCTTCTAGGATCTCCTAAACGAGCTTCCGTTCCCGGTTGCCAGTTGTCAAAGAATAGATTTCTGTAATCTTCAGCAGAACCAGCCATATGACCCATTAACCAAGATGATTGGTAAATGTTAGCACCAGACGTAGTATAGTCAGAACCATACCATGGGTGTCTTGTATCAGGTTGTAATTCTTGATCTCCGTATTTAAACTCGAAATCATCTGCAGCAGACTCTATAACATTAGTTTGAGCTAATGCAGCAGCATAGTTACCAGTTGTTAAGTTATAACGCATTATTAAAGTATTGTGTAATTTAACCCACTTAGAGATATCTCCTCCGTAGAATAAATCATCACCACCACCAGCAGTACCTAAGTAACCAGCAGCTTCATCTAACATTGCACGTGCTGCAGCGTAAACATCCGCATCATCATCAACTGATGGAGAAGGATATTCAGCAGCATTAACAGCTTGACTCCAAGGAATATCTCCTAAAGAATCAACTAGACCCATCATAACGTGAGATTGCATTATTTTTGAAACTCCCATATGGAAGTCTAATAATCCATCTGTATTCAGGCCTTCAATAGCAGCGATATCTGGCATCATAGATGCATATAATTGATACCAAGCACCACTTACAGTACCACCACCAAAGTTATTGTAATAGTTTCTACCAAACATATTTGAGATTCTACCTAGTACTGCGCCATTAGCTTGCATATCCTGCATTGCAGAAAGGTAAGAAACTTGAATGTTGTTTAGTAACAGATCAGCATCGGCTAAATCTGCAGACAGTGAGTTAGGACTCGCAAGATCTTCCATCTCTAGTGTATCACAAGAGTAGAACATCGTACTAGAAGCAACGACTGTCATTAATAAATATTTATATATTTTTTTCATGATTAAATTGTTTTATAATTATTAAAATGATGCTTTAAGACTGATCCCATATCTTTTTGAACTAGGTCCATTAAGATAATCAAATCCTCTACCATTACCTACACCTGTACCCGCAACATTAGGGTCAAAGTTTGTGCCTTCAGGCATATTGTATGCATCATACCATAAGTTAAATCCTGTAGCCGTGATAGATAAAGATCCAAATGGAGTCTTGTCTAACATGTCTTGAGGGAATGAATAACCTAATGATATTTCTTGTAACCTTAAAACTGAACCATCATATACAGATAATTCTTTAGGGCCAAATAATACATTGTTAAAGTAATATGAAGAGTTGTTGATTTGTAGATTGTTTGGAGATCCGTCACCTAATACACCAGGAAGAATAAATGTATTCTTTCTGTCTACAGGAACACCACCACGACCAAGTAGAGTTGCTACAGTTGATGAAGCAATATCTCCACCAGCAGTGTGGCTCATTTGGAATCCTAAATTAAAGTTTTTGTACGAAATTGTATTAATTAAGTTCATTACATAATCAGGATTTGGATTACCAATTATTGGAGTAATAGATCTTGAACCTTCAGTTCCAGCTGCAACTTGGTTACCATTAGCATCGATAGACATATTGTCTTCAACTACGTAGTTACCAGATGCATTTACAACATATTGTCCTAAATCATTTCTCTCAATTCTTGTTCCAACTATAACACCTAATTGTTCACCTTCTATCGCAGCGTTACCACCTAAAAAGGCTTCAGTTCTACCAGCAAAGATAATTTGATCATCCGATTGTTCAGTTACAATTGAATTACTAGTTGTAAAGTTTACTCTAGCATTCCAATTTAAACCGTCGTTTGATTCCATTACATCAAAATCTAAATCTAATTCAACTCCATCACCTTCTACTTTACCGATATTATCTTGAGTAGATGTAAATCCAGTTGATGTTGGTAAAGGCTTGTTTACAATTAAATCAGTACTAGTTCTTTCAAAGTAAGAAGCATTAACACCAAGTCTGTTGTTAAACAATCTTGCATCAAATCCTAATTCAAATTCACCAAGTAATTCTGGTTTTAAATCTGGGTTAGCTTGGAAATCACTAACTGAGTTAGTAATTATACCTCCGTTTAAACCACCATTTACGTTTGTACTTTGGTTAACACTGTTTACCGTTGGGTAACCTCCAGGGAATCCTGCAGATGTTCCGTAACCAGCTCTAACCTTTAAATAACTTAAGTTATCAGACTTCATGTCTGGGTTAGCTGCCGTTGGTAAGAATGCAACACTCATACTAGGGTAGAACATACTATTATTTTCCGTAGGTAAGTTAGAAACCCAATCGTTTCTAGCTGATAATGTTACGAATAAATAATCGTTGTAATCTAAATCAGTACTTGCGAATACACCTACTGTGTTTTGACTACCGTGATATGATATAGGGGTTTGGTTTTCAAAATTGAAGTGTTGTAAAACACCAAATACAATTTGTCCTGAACTTGCAACACCTTCTCTGTCATAACTTCTGTTTTGAGATGTAGCACCTACAACAAAACTCATTCCAACCTCGTCTGATAAATCATAGTTACCGTTAACACTCGCATAGTGAGTACTTACAGAAACATTGTTATCCCAGCTGTTTAAGTATCCGAAAATTGCTTCGTTAAAGTTAACACCATCTTTATTTGAGTAAGCAGTGTTTCTTTCATTATACCAATCCAAACCATAACGGTAAGTAAATGTTAAATTATCATTATACTCATAGTTAAGTTGAGCAGTACCAAATATTCTATTTGTTACCTGTCCACCTTGTGAGTTTTTTACTGACCATCTTGGGTTGATTATATCGTTACCGTTTCTGTAGTAGATACTACCTCCTGTTTCAGGAATTTCAAATGGTAATCCCATTAAATCAACGTTTCTAGGAGTAAAGAATACATTACCGAATGTTGACCATCCTAATGTTCCGTTACCTCTACTTGATGCTACAGGAGGAGAAATTACACTGTTATTAGTGTAGTTTATCGAACCTGATGCAGTAAATTTATTTGAAAGTTTAGCTCTACCACCAATAGATAAAGTGTTTCTTCTAATTCCATTTCCTGGTGTAAATCCTTTTTCATCTAAGTGACCGTAGTTTACATTGTAAGAAACAGTTCCATCATCAGATTGACCAGCAATTGCTAGGTTAGTATTAGATACTCCACCTGATCTAAAGAAATTTTCAACACTTTCGTAAGGTTTCCATTCATATCTTTGGCCAGTGTATTCGTTATTTAAAACGTTGTTACCACCTAAGAAGTTGTTAAGAAATGCTGAAGATCCGTAAGGATGCTCAACTGTACCAACACCATCAGTGTCAATAATTGTTCCTGCAGGGTCATTTGCCCAACCATCTACACCATCTCTAGCGAAAGCAGGTCCCCAGTTACTGAAGAACCAACCGAATGATTGATCAAATCCACCACCATACTTGTTTTGATAATCAGGCATTGAAGCGATTTCATTAACAAAATAAGATTGGTTAATTGTGATTTCTGTTTTCTTTGGACCTTTGTTACTTGCAGATCCAGATTTAGTAGTAATTACAATTACACCGTTTTTACCAGCAGTACCATATAATGTAGCTGCTGCTAATCCTTTAAGTACGTTTACACTAGCAATGTTATTTGGATCTAAATCCAAAAATCTACTTGAACCAATGTTACCACTTAAGAACCCACCTTGTGCGTTTGTGTCACTACTAAAAGGAACACCATCAACAACGAATAAGGCTTGGTTACTACCATTAATAGAAGTATAACCTCTAATAACTACATTTGTAGCAGATCCAGATGTACCACTCGCAGATGTTATTGCAACACCCGAAGCTTTTCCAGATAATACTCTGGCTACATCACCTTCTGTTCTTTGTTCCATTTCTTCACCAGATACTTCACTAACAGCATAACCAAGAGATTTTTTCTCTCTTGTAATACCCTGAGCAGTTACAACAACTTCATCAAGTTCTGCAACATTTTCGCTCATAGTTACATTAACTGTTCCAGAAGCTCCTACAGTTTGATTCACTGTAGAATATCCTAAATAAGTAAATGTAAGTACAGCGCCTTCATCTGTCATGATGCTATAATTACCATCAAAATCTGATTGAGTACCGTTAGTTGTACCTTGTACAATAATGTTTACTCCAGCTACCGGCATACCAGAATCATCTGAAATATTACCTGAAACTGCTTTTCCTTGTGCAAAAGAAATTTGCACAACCAACGCTAGTAAAAGCGTTAGAATTCCACTAAACTTTGTTTTCATGTTTATAATTTATTTTTATTAGTCTAAAAACAAAAATCATAAATAAATGTTAAATAAACAACTTTATTCCAATAAATTTAAGCTCTATTATGTTGTTTTAACCATATAGATTTTTTTTTAAAAACGTTAATATTTGTTAATTTCCCTATAAATTATACTCTATTCAGATAAAAAGAGGTCTTTTGTTTGATAATTAAACTTCAATAAGGCTATTATTTAACAATTAATGTTAATTTTTAAAAAATATTAGAAAAGCTAAGATGAATTTTAGATAATTTTAGATCAATGTCTTGTCCTTTTCTTATACCATTAGCATAGTTTATTCTAAATACACCAGATTTTGTGTTTATATTTAACCCAAAACCTACACCATATATATTAATACTATTATTTTCGATTATATTTTCATAATATGCTGAATCAATTATCGAATTAATATATATATCATTATTTAGTTTGAATCGAAATTCTGAATTAATTAAAAACATCTTATTTGTGGCGATACTATTTTCTTCAAACCCTCTGATTGAGTTAATTCCACCAAATAATAACATTTCGTTCAGGTAGTAATTATTTGAGTTTAACAAAAATGATTCTACGTTTATGTAAATAATACTTTTTTCTGTAACATTGAAGTTATTAAAGGCTCTAACCAAATAAATGTTTTGATTATATGTTCCAGAATTATCCTTACGATTACCACTTGAATATTCTACACTAGTTAAAAATTTAATTGGAATTAATTTATCATTAAAATTAACTTTTTTAAAATCATATTTTATCTTTTTAAAATTTGATTTGTAATCTTTGATTAATTCATTAGCTATTTCTAATGAACTTGTTGAATTTAAACTGCTAATGTGAAAACTTACATTATGTTTATTATTGATTAAATAGCTAATGCCGACAGATTGTTTATCTTTTGTGTAGGCTGAATCTTTTTTAGTTAAGTCTAAATTTAATTCAAGAGCAAAAGGAGTATTAAATATATATGGTGCAATAATATTAGTTTTTAAAAACCTGTCACTATCATTAGTACTTTTATAATTTATATTTATTTGCTCTCCATAATTTAAACTGTTATTAAGTCTGATATCCATGTAGCCATTAATATCTAATTTTCTATTTTCCTCATTTGTTGCAAAACCAATAAATCCATCAAAACTATTATTTTTAACTTTTTCCAAATATAGATATGTTATTGTGGAATCTTTTTTAAATAAAACCTCTGGGTCTTTAACTTGACGAACAAATCCTAGTTTTTGAATTTCTTCCCCCTTTTTTTTAATAGCCTCAAGATTAAAATCATCTTTTGTTGAATACCTCAAATAATGTTTTGTAAATGCTTTTGGGAAATTCTCATATCCTTTTACAATTATTTTGTCTGTTTTTCTTTTTTGATTCAGTTCAATATTTACCGTTGCATATAAGTTTACTTGATCATATGATTTTATGTCTATTAGCTGAACTTTATTAAATGGATATCCTTTATTAGCAATGTCTTCGCTAGTTTTAGTTAAAAATCCTTCTAATTGATTAATTTTTATTTGGTAATGTCTTTCATCGTTAATAATTTTTATTTTTTGATCTTTAAAATTAATCATTGATCCTTTGTCTAGCAGATAAATATTCTCGAATTTTTGATTTAAATCTATCTTTATCTTGTATTTTAGACTGTCTATCTTAATCTTTTCTACAATTTCAAGTTTAAAATAACCCTGATTTCTAATACTGTCTATTTTTTTTGTTAATTCTAGATTATTGACATCATTATTTATAGAATCAATGATGATGAAGTAGTTATCATCAACTATATCTAGCTTATTTTTTAAATTATAAGTATTAGCTATGATATTATTGCTAACAACAATTAAAAATATTATAAATACTATTTTACTATAGTTATTCATGATTGATTAGTGATATATGTTGAAACGATTATATTCTTAATATAGTGTGTTTTTAAGCTATTTAGAAAAAACTTGTAAAATTTAATAATTAAGATTTGAATAATTCATTTAAATTTCTACCTTTGCACGCTCCTTATGAATAGGGGAAATTAAAAAATATTATAATATAATATGCCAACAATATCACAGTTAGTAAAAAAGGGAAGAACCAAAATAACCAAGAAGAGTAAATCGGCTGCTTTAAATTCATGTCCTCAAAAACGTGGAGTTTGTACGCGTGTTTATACTACTACACCTAAAAAACCTAACTCTGCTATGCGTAAAGTAGCAAGGGTAAGGTTAACTAATGGTAAAGAAGTTAACGCTTACATCCCAGGTGAGGGTCATAATTTACAAGAGCACTCGATAGTATTGGTTAGAGGTGGAAGGGTGAAAGATTTACCAGGAGTTAGATATCATATTGTTCGTGGCGCTTTAGATACCGCAGGTGTCGAAGGAAGAACGCAAAGAAGATCTAAGTACGGTGCTAAACGCCCAAAAAAATAATTAAAAAGTTTAATTAGAAGAAATGAGAAAAAGACAGGCAAAGAAAAGACCGATATTACCAGATCCAAAGTTTAATGATCAACTAGTTACTAGATTCGTCAATATGATGATGTGGTCAGGTAAAAAGTCAACTGCATTTAAAATATTTTATGACGCCATTGATGTAGTTGAATCTAAGAATACTGATGAAGAAAAAACTGCACTAGAAATTTGGAAAGAAGCATTAACTAATGTTATGCCACATGTTGAGGTTAGAAGTAGAAGAATAGGTGGAGCAACATTCCAAATTCCTAATCCAATTAGAGCGGATAGAAAAATTTCTACTGCTATGAAATGGTTAATAGGATATTCAAGAAAAAGAAACGAAAAGTCTATGGCTCAAAAATTGGCTGCTGAAATACTTGCTGCTTCAAAAGAAGAAGGAAGTGCAGTTAAAAAGAAAGTAGATACTCACAAAATGGCTGAAGCCAATAAAGCATTTTCACACTTTAGATTCTAATCACAATGGCAAGAGATTTAAAATATACAAGAAATATTGGTATTGCTGCGCACATTGATGCTGGTAAAACCACTACTACTGAAAGAATTTTATATTATACAGGTGTTTCACATAAAATTGGAGAGGTTCATGATGGAGCTGCTACAATGGACTGGATGGAACAAGAGCAAGAAAGAGGTATCACAATCACTTCTGCTGCAACAACCTGTAATTGGGAATTCCCAACTGAAAATGGTAAACCTACTGCTGATGCTAATGGATATCACTTTAATATCATTGATACTCCTGGCCACGTTGATTTTACAGTTGAGGTAAATAGATCATTAAGAGTATTAGATGGGTTAGTTTTCTTATTTAGTGCTGTTGACGGTGTTGAGCCACAATCAGAAACTAACTGGAGACTTGCAGACAATTATAAAGTTCCAAGAATTGGTTTTGTCAATAAAATGGATAGACAAGGATCTGATTTTATGGGTGTTTGTCAACAAGTTAAAGATATGTTAGGATCAAATGCTGTTCCTATTGTATTAAATATTGGTGATGAAGATGATTTTAAAGGAATTGTTGATTTAGTAAAAAACAGAGCTATTATTTGGCATGAAGAAACTCAAGGAGCAACCTTTGACGTTATTGAAATTCCAGAAGAACTTAAAGAAGAAGCAAAAAAATATAGAGCACTTTTAATTGAAGAAGTAGCTGGCTATGACGAAAACCTTCTAGAAAAATTCATGGAAGATGAAGATTCTATTACAGAAGATGAAGTACATGCAGCACTTAGAGCAGCAGTTATGGATATGTCTATCATTCCTATGATCTGTGGTTCTGCTTTTAAAAATAAAGGAGTACAATTTTTACTTGATGCTGTTTGTAGATATTTACCGTCTCCGACTGATAAAGAAGCTATTATTGGTATTGATCCTAAAACTGACTTAGAAACTTCCAGAAAACCATCTGTTAATGAGCCTTTTGCTGCATTGGCATTTAAAATTGCTACAGATCCTTTTGTTGGTCGTCTTGCATTCTTTCGTGTTTACTCTGGTAGATTAGAAGCTGGGTCTTACATACTAAATAATAGATCAGGTAAAAAAGAACGTATTTCACGTATTTATCAAATGCACTCTAATAAACAAAATGCTATTGATTTTATTGAAGCAGGAGATATAGGTGCAGCCGTAGGATTTAAAGATATCAAGACTGGTGATACAATGTCAAATGAGAAAAACCCAGTTGTTCTGGAATCAATGGATTTTCCTGACCCAGTAATTGGTATTGCAGTTGAACCTAAGACCAAAGCAGATGTCGATAAATTAGGTATGGCACTTTCAAAATTAGCTGAAGAAGATCCAACATTTACTGTTAGATCTGACGAAGCGTCTGGTCAAACTATCATTTCTGGTATGGGTGAATTACACCTAGATATCATATGCGATAGATTAAGAAGAGAATTTAAAGTAGAGGTTAATCAAGGTCAACCTCAAGTAGAATATAAAGAAGCAATAACTAGAGCTGCAGATCACAGAGAAGTTTATAAAAAACAATCTGGTGGTAGAGGTAAGTTTGCTGATATTGTCTTTACATTAGAACCTGCAGAAGAAGGTAAACAAGGATTAGAGTTTATATCTTCAATTAAGGGTGGTAATGTTCCTAAAGAGTTTGTTCCATCTGTTGAAAAAGGATTTAAACAAGCTATGATTAACGGTCCATTAGCTGGTTATGAAGTTGATGCTATGAAAGTAACATTAAAAGATGGTTCTTATCACGACGTAGATTCTGATCAACTTTCATTTGAGTTAGCTGCAAAGCTTGGTTTTAAAAATGCTGCAAAAGCTGCAAAAGCTGTTATAATGGAACCTATAATGAAATTAGAAGTAATTACCCCTGAAGCAAATATGGGTGATATTGTTGGGGATTTAAATAGAAGAAGAGGTCAAGTAAGTGATATGGGAGATAGAGCTGGTGCAAAAACTGTTAAAGCTACTGTTCCACTTTCTGAAATGTTCGGTTATGTTACTACATTAAGAACACTTTCATCTGGTAGAGCTACATCCACAATGGAATTTTCACATTACGCTGAAACTCCATCAAGTATTTCTGAACAAGTTATTAAAGAAGCTAGGGGAACTAGTGAAGCATAATATATAAGCTATGAGTCAAAAAATAAGAATAAAATTAAAATCATACGATCACAATTTGGTAGATAACTCTGCTGAAAAGATTGTTAAAACAGTAAAAAGTACTGGTGCAGTTGTTACAGGCCCAATCCCGTTGCCAACACACAAAAAATTATTTACTGTATTACGTTCTCCGCACGTTAATAAAAAAGCTAGAGAACAATTTCAGTTAAGTTCTTATAAAAGACTACTTGATATCTATAGTTCATCATCAAAAACAATTGATGCATTAATGAAATTAGAGTTACCAAGTGGTGTTGAAGTTGAGATCAAAGTGTAATTAATATTAATCGAGATTTTTCTCGATAACATGTCTGGAGCGTTTCGCGAAAGAAAAACGGAAAAAAATACATTCAAGGGTTGAATTTATTTTGGCCCTTAATTTTTGAAAATAAATATAAATAATAAATAAATAAAATATGTCTGGGTTAATTGGAAAAAAAATAGGAATGACCAGTATTTTTGACGAGAATGGAAAGAATATTCCATGTACTGTCATTGAGGTTGGTCCTTGTATTGTTACCCAAGTCAGAACTAAAGAAGTAGATGGCTATGAAGCCCTTCAACTTGGTTTCGATGACAAGACTGAAAAAAATTCTACGAAGGCTCAAATTGGGCACTCTAAGAAGGCTGGTTCATCTGTCAAAAGAAAGGTTGTTGAATTTCAAGGTTTTGATGAGGATTACAAACTAGGAGATAGTATAAATGTAGATCACTTCAAAGAAGGTGAATTTGTTGATGTTTCTGGAACTTCTAAAGGTAAAGGATTTCAAGGTGTTGTTAAAAGACACGGATTTGCTGGTGTAGGTCAAGCTACTCACGGTCAACATAATAGATTAAGAGCACCAGGTTCTATTGGTGCTGCTTCATATCCTGCTAGAGTATTTAAGGGCATGAAAATGGCCGGCAGAATGGGTGGTGAAACAATTAAGGTTCAAAATTTAAGAGTTTATAAAGTAGTACCAGAAAAAAATCTTTTAGTAGTTAAAGGATGTGTTCCTGGTCACAATAATTCTTATGTAACAATTCAGAAATAATGAAAGTAGCTGTATTAGATTATAAAGGAAAAGACACAGGTAGAAAGGTAGACCTTTCTAAAGATGTTTATGGAATTGAGCCTAACAATCATTCCATATATTTGGATGTTAAACAATATTTAGCTAATCAACGTCAAGGTACTCACAAGGCAAAAGAAAGAGCTGATATTATAGGATCAACTAGAAAAATTAAAAAACAAAAGGGTACAGGTACTGCCAGAGCTGGTAGTATAAAATCTGGTGTTTTCAGAGGTGGTGGTAGAATATTTGGACCAAGACCTAGAAATTATAGTTTTAAGCTAAATAAAAACTTAAAGCGTTTAGCCAGAAAAACTGCACTTACATTAAAGGCTAATGATAAAGCAATTACAGTACTAGAAGATTTCGACTTTGAAACGATTAAAACTAAAAACTTTACTTCTGTTTTAAAGGCTCTTAATTTAGAAAGTAAAAAATCTTTATTTGTCTTTGGTGCTTCGAATAATAATGTATATTTGTCATCGCGTAATTTAAAAGGCTCTGAAGTTATAACTTACTCAGAATTAAGTACTTATAAATTATTAAATGCAGATCAATTAGTTTTGGTAGAAAGTGCATTAGAAGGAATTGAATTAAATTTAAGTAAATAAGTAAGATATGAATATCTTGATTAAACCAATAATAACTGAAAAAGCAACTAACGATAGTGAGTTAAACAATCGTTACACTTTTCAAGTTAACGTTAAGTCGAACAAAGTAGAAATTAAAAAAGCTGTTGAAAAAGCTTACGGAGTTTCTGTTGAAAAAGTTCGTACTATTAATGTCCGTCCAGACAGGAATACTCGCTTCACAAAAGCTGGTATCCAACATGGTAAAACAAATGCTGTTAAGAAGGCAATTGTACAACTGGCGGAAGGTGAGTCTATAGATTTGTATGCTAACATGTAATTAAAAAGAAATGTCAGTAAGAAAATTAAAACCAATAACACCAGGACAGCGATTTAGAGTTGTTAATGGCTATGATGCCATTACAACTGATAAGCCGGAAAAAAGTTTGCTTGTTCCGAAAAAAAGATCTGGTGGTAGAAATAGTCAAGGAAAAATGACCATGCGTTACAAAGGCGGTGGTCATAAAAAAAGATATAGAATAATTGATTTCAAAAGAGATAAGTCTGGAATTCCAGCAGAAGTTAAGTCAATTGAATATGATCCAAATAGAACTGCATTCATTGCTCTTTTATGTTACCAAGATGGTGAAAAGCGATATATGATTGCTCAAAATGGTTTAAAAGTTGGTCAAAACGTTGTCTCAGGAGATGGTGTTGCACCTGAAATTGGTAATTGCATGCCTTTATCAAAGATTCCATTAGGTACTATTATTTCTTGTATAGAGTTAAGACCTGGACAAGGCGCAGTTATGGCAAGAAGTGCTGGTGCTTTTGCTCAATTAATGGCAAGAGACGGTAAGTTTGCTACAGTTAAACTTCCATCTGGAGAAACCAGATTAATTCTTGAAACGTGTTCTGCTACAATTGGTGTTGTATCCAATTCAGATCACCAATTATTAGTTTCTGGTAAAGCAGGTAGATCTAGATGGCTTGGTATTAGACCTAGAACTAGACCAGTAGTTATGAACCCTGTTGATCACCCAATGGGTGGTGGTGAAGGAAAGTCATCTGGTGGACATCCAAGATCAAGAAATGGTATTCCAGCTAAAGGTTACAGAACACGATCTAAAACTAAAGCTAGTAATAAATATATTATTGAACGTAGAAAGAAATAATTAAGTTATGTCAAGATCATTAAAAAAAGGACCATTCGTTCACTACAAATTGGATAAAAAGGTCGCTAAAAATATTGAAAGTAATAAGAAAACTGTAATCAAAACATGGTCTAGAGCCAGTATGATTACACCAGATTTTGTTGGTCAAACAATTGCTGTTCATAATGGACGTCAATTTATTCCAGTTTATGTAACTGAGAATATGGTTGGTCATAAATTAGGTGAGTTTTCTCCTACAAGATCTTTTAGAGGTCACACAGGCGCTAAAAATAAAGGTAAAAAATAAAAGTTATGGGAAGTCGTAAAACTAAAATGGCGGAGACTATTAAGTCTGAGAAAAAGAAGGTTGCTTTTGCTAAGCTTAACAACTGTCCTACTTCACCTAGAAAAATGCGTTTAGTTGCTGATCTTGTTAGGGGTAAAATGGCAGATAAAGCATTAAACATATTAAGATTTAGTCAAAAAGAAGCCTCAAGAAGATTAGAAAAATTACTTCTTTCTGCTATATCTAACTGGGAAGCTAAAAATGAAGGCTTAAATGTAGAGGATGCTGAATTATATGTTTCTAGAATTACTGTTGATAGTGGTTCAATGTTAAAAAGATTAAGACCAGCTCCACAAGGAAGAGCTCATAGAATTAGAAAAAGATCTAACCACGTAACTATTGTGCTAGATTCTAAAAATAACACTCAAAGTATTTAATAAATGGGACAAAAGACAAATCCAATAGGAAATAGATTAGGTATTATTAGAGGCTGGGAGTCCATGTGGTATGGAGGAAATGATTATGGTGATAAGCTAGCTGAAGATGATAAAATCAGAAAATACATTTATGTAAGACTTGCAAAAGCAAGTGTTTCCAGAGTTATAATTGAAAGAACTTTAAAGATTGTTACAGTTACAATTACAACTGCTAGACCAGGAATCATCATTGGTAAAGGTGGTCAGGAAGTTGACAAACTTAAGGAAGAATTAAAAAAGATATCAGGTAAAGAAGTTCAATTAAATGTGTATGAAATCAAAAGGCCTGAAGTTGATGCTTATTTAGTTGCTTCTAGTGTTGCTAGACAAATTGAAAACAGAATTTCTTACAAAAGAGCTATCAAAATGTCTATTGCTGCAGCAATGAGAATGAATGCAGAGGGAATTAAAATACAAATTAGTGGTCGTTTAAATGGTGCTGAAATGGCAAGAAATGAGCACTATAAAGATGGAAGAATTCCATTATCCACTTTTAGAGCTGATATTGACTATGCTTTAGTTGAAGCTCACACTACTTATGGTAGACTTGGAATAAAAGTTTGGATTATGAAAGGTGAAGTATATGGTAAAAGAGAGTTATCTCCTTTAGTTGGATTATCTAATAAACAAGGTAAGTCCGGTGGTAGAAATGCTGGAAATAAATCAAGAAGAAGAAAATAAATTATAATTAAAAGTAATGTTACAACCTAAAAGAACAAAATATCGTAAAGTCCAAAAGGGAAAAATGAAAGGGAATTCTGGTAGAGGAACTATTCTTTCCAACGGAATGTATGGGATTAAGTCACTGGATTCTAATTTTTTGACTTCGAGACAAATTGAAGCTGCCAGAATTGCAGCAACTAGATTTATGAAAAGAGAAGGTCAATTATGGATTAAAATATTTCCTGATAAACCAATTACTAAAAAACCACTTGAGGTTCGTATGGGTAAAGGTAAAGGTGCTGTTGAATATTGGGCTGCTGTTGTTAAACCAGGAAGAATTTTATTTGAAGTTGGTGGTGTGCCATTAGACGTTGCAAAGGAGGCATTAAGGCTAGCTGCACAAAAATTACCAGTTAAAACTAGGTTTGTAATTGCTAGAGATTACGAAGCTTAATATTTATTATTATGAAACAGTCAGAAATATTAAAATTATCAAACGAAGAGCTAAGTGAAAGACTTGGGGAATCTAAAAAGAGTTACAGTGAGTTAAAAATGACACATGCTGTATCGCCATTAGAAAACCCAATACAGCTTCGAACATTAAGAAGAACTGTAGCTAGAATAGCAACGGAGATAACTAAAAGAGAAATACAATAAACTTATTCTATTGAAAATGGAAAAAAGAAATTTAAGAAAAGAACGTGTAGGAGTTGTTACTAGTAACAAAATGGAGAAATCTATTGTTGTTTCTGAAGTTAAAAAGGTTAAACATCCTATGTATGGTAAATTCGTGTTAAAAACTAAAAAATATGTTGCACACGATGAAACAAACGATTGCAATATTGGTGATACCGTAAAGATCATGGAAACAAGACCTTTAAGTAGATCTAAATGTTGGAGATTAGTACAAATAATAGAAAGAGCTAAGTAATTATGTTACAACAAGAGTCAAGATTAAAAGTTGCCGATAACACTGGAGCCAAGGAAGTTTTAACTATCCGAGTTCTAGGTGGTACCAAAAGAAGATATGCTTCTGTTGGAGATAAAATTGTAGTTTCAGTAAAAGCTGCTACTCCAAATGGAACAGTAAAAAAAGGTGAAGTTTCAACAGCAGTTGTTATTAGAACATTAAAAGAAGTAAGAAGACCTGATGGTACATATATCAGATTTGATGACAATGCTTGTGTTCTTCTAGATGCTGCAGGTGAAATGAAAGGAACAAGAGTGTTTGGACCTGTTGCTCGTGAATTAAGAGATAAACAGTTTATGAAAATTGTTTCATTAGCACCAGAAGTATTATAATAAATTATTATGAAAAAGATTAAAATTAAAACTGGAGATAATGTAAAAGTAATTACTGGGAACAATAAAGGTTCCGAAGGTAAAGTACTTAAAATTGTGTCTGATAAAAATAGGTTAATTGTAGAAGGTGTAAATATGGTTAAAAAACATATGAAACCTAATGCTCAAAACCCTCAAGGTGGAATAATTGAAAAAGAAGCTTCTATTCATATTTCTAATGTTTCTTTGTTGACATCGTCAGGTGAATCAACAAAAGTAGGATATAGAATGGATGATAATAAGAAGGTGAGATTTTCAAAAAAATCTAATGAAGTAATATAATATGAGTTACGTACCAAGATTAAAGCAAGAATATAATAACAAGGTTATAAGTAACCTTAAGGAAGAGTTTGGATACAAGAATGTTATGCAAGTTCCTAAGCTTAAGAAAATAGTTATTTCTAAAGGAGTAGGTGCTGCTGTATCTGATAAAAAATTAATTGACTACGCTGTCGAAGAAATTACTAATATCTCTGGCCAAAAAGCTGTTGCAACTATCTCCAAAAAAGATGTTGCTACCTTCAAATTAAGAAAAGGTATGCCAATTGGAGTTAAAGTAACTTTAAGAGGAGAAAAAATGTATGAATTTTTAGACCGTTTAGTTACATCTGCACTACCTAGAGTTAGAGACTTCAATGGTATCAAAGCTACTGGTTTTGACGGTAGAGGTAATTATAACTTAGGTGTTGTAGAGCAAATAATTTTCCCAGAAATCAATATTGATAAAGTTAACAAGATTTCTGGTATGGATATAACTTTTGTTACCAGTGCTGATACAGACAAGGAAGCAAAATCATTATTAACTGAATTAGGTTTACCATTTAAAAAAAATTAAACTATGGCTAAAGAATCAATGAAAGCCCGTGAGGTAAAAAGAGCAAAAACAGTAGCAAAGTATGCTGAAAAAAGAAAAGCTTTAAAAGCAGCTGGAGATTTTGAAGGATTACAAAAGCTACCAAAAAATGCATCACCTATTAGAATGCACAATAGATGTAAACTAACAGGTAGACCGAAAGGATACATGAGAACTTTTGGATTGTCAAGAGTTATGTTTAGAGAAATGGCAAATAAAGGATTAATCCCAGGTGTAAGAAAAGCCAGCTGGTAATATTAACTGGTTAAAGGTTTAACAAAAAAGTTAAAAACCATAATCATAAAATTAAAAACTATGTATACAGATCCAATAGCGGATTATTTAACAAGAATTAGAAATGCAGTCTCTGCTAAACACAGAGTAGTAGAAATACCAGCATCTAATTTAAAGAAAGAAATTACTAAAATTTTATTCGATCAAGGATATATTTTAAGTTATAAATTTGAAGATTCTACAGTCCAGGGTACAATTAAAATTGCACTTAAATACAATAAACTGAGTCAAGAATCTGTAATCAAAAAAATACAAAGATTAAGTAAACCTGGTTTACGTAAATATTCAAATTCTAATGATTTACCTAGAATTTTAAATGGTCTTGGAATTGCTATCGTATCTACTTCAAAAGGAGTGATGACCGCTAAGCAAGCTAAAAGACATAATGTAGGTGGTGAGGTAATTTGTTACGTATACTAATTTAAAGATAATATAATGTCAAGAATAGGAAATAACCCAATATTAATACCTGAAGGAGTTACAGTTAACATTGAAGAAAATGTTGTAACAGTTAAAGGTAAGTTAGGTGAATTAAAACAAGAGTTTTCAGATATTACAATAAAAATTGAAGATAATTCAGTTTTATTATCTAGACCTTCAGAACACAAAGACCATAAAGCCAAGCATGGATTGTACAGAGCATTAATAAATAATATGGTTTCTGGTGTTTCTACAGGATGGACTAAAGAACTAGAACTTGTAGGTGTTGGTTATAGAGCATCTAATCAAGGACAAAAACTTGATTTAGCGTTAGGTTTTTCTCACAACATAGTTCTAGAAGTAGTTCCTGAAGTTAAAGTAGAAACCATTTCTGAAAAAGGTAAAAATCCTATTGTTAAATTAACATCAATTGACAAACAACTGATTGGTCAAGTAGCAGCTAAAATTAGAGGTTTTAGAACTCCTGAGCCTTACAAAGGAAAAGGAGTTAGATTTGTAGGTGAACAAGTAAGAAGAAAAGCAGGTAAATCTGCTTAAAAAAATAGAATTATGGCATTAACAAAGCAAGATAGAAGACAAAGAATTAGAAACAGAATTAGAAAAATAGTTTCTGGTACTGCAGATAGCCCTAGACTTTCTGTATACAGAAGTAACAAAGAAATATACGCTCAATTAATTGACGATGTTTCTGGAAAAACTTTATGTGCTTGTTCTTCTAGAGAAAAAGAAATTACTACTGAAGGAAGCAAAAAAGATATAGCCTCTTTAGTAGGAAAGACATTAGCAGAAAAAGCTGTGAAGTTAGGTGTTAGTAAAGTATCATTTGACAGAGCAGGTTATTTATATCATGGACGTGTGAAATCTTTAGCTGATGGTGCTAGAGAAGGAGGACTTAAATTTTAATAATATGTATCAAAACGTAGAATCAGTAAAACCAAGTGGATTAGATCTTAAGGATCGTTTAGTTGGAGTGCAAAGAGTTACTAAAGTGACTAAAGGTGGTAGAGCTTTCGGTTTTTCAGCTATTGTAGTTGTGGGAGATGGAAATGGAGTTGTAGGTCATGGATTAGGAAAGTCTAAAGATGTTGCAAGTGCTATTGCAAAAGCAGTAGAAGATGCAAAAAAGAATTTGGTTAGAATTCCTTTAATAAAAGGAACTCTTCCACATGAGCAAAAAGGTAAATATGGAGGAGCTAGAGTTAATATAATCCCTGCTGCGCCTGGTACTGGTGTAATTGCTGGTGGTGCATTGAGAATTGTTCTTGAAGCAGTTGGTGTACATGATGTATTATCTAAATCTCAAGGTTCTTCAAATCCACACAATGTAGTAAAAGCTACTTTTGACGCTTTATTAAATTTGAGAGATGCTAATACAATAGCTAAAAATAGAGGTATATCTCTACAAAAAGTTTTTAACGGATAATTAAGATGAAAAAGATTATAATAACACAACAAAGAAGTGCAATAAACCGTACTCAGAGACAAAAAAGAACTTTAGTGGCTCTTGGTCTTAAAGGAATTGGGCAAAGTATTGAACATGATGCAACTGCTAATATCCTTGGTATGATAAAAAAAGTTAATCATTTAGTTTCTTTTAAAGAGGCTTAATAAAAAAAACACTTAGAATGGATTTAAGTAATTTAAAACCTGCTGAAGGATCAGTTAATAACAACAGTAAAAGAATAGGTAGAGGTCAAGGATCAGGTAAAGGTGGCACTGCTACTAGAGGTCATAAAGGTGCTAAGTCTAGATCTGGTTACTCTAGAAAAATAGGATTTGAAGGTGGTCAAATGCCACTACAAAGACGTGTGCCTAAATTTGGGTTTACGAATATTAATAGAAAAGAATATCAAGGAATAAATTTAGATGTTATTCAAGAATTGGTAGATAACAAGAAAGTTAAAGATGAATTAGATTTTAATTCAATTGTTGAATTAAGATTAGCTAGAAAAAATGAACTAGTTAAGATTCTAGGAAGAGGAGAATTAAAAGCAAAAATTAAAGTAACTGCACATAAATTTACAGCTTCAGCAAAAAGTGCAATCGAAGCTGCTGGAGGAGAAGCGGTAACATTATAATTATATATGAAGTTTATAGATACAATAAAAAATATTTGGAATATAACTGAGTTGAAAGACAGAATTCTTTTTACTCTATTTATGTTGGTTGTTTACCGATTTGGTGCTCAAATAACACTTCCTGGTATTGATGCAGAGATGTTGGGTAGTTTAAAATCTGAAACATCTGAAGGTATACTTGGATTACTTAATGCATTTACTGGTGGTGCTTTTGCAAATGCATCTGTATTTGCACTTGGAATTATGCCATATATATCTGCTTCAATTGTAGTTCAATTGATGGGGATTGCGATTCCATATCTTCAAAAACTTCAAAAAGAAGGAGCTAGTGGTCAGAAAAAAATCACTCAAATCACAAGATGGCTTACTATAGCGATATGTTTAGTTCAAGCGCCTGGATATTTAGCTAGTTTAGATATAATGTTCGGTATTCCTCAAGAAGCATTTTTGCTTGGCCAAGGACCATTGTTTTTCTTTACTGGAACTATTATACTAGTTACTGGCTGTATTTTTGCAATGTGGCTAGGAGAAAAGATTACTGACAAAGGAATTGGAAATGGTATATCCTTATTAATTACTGTAGGTATTATAGCCACAATGCCACAGTCATTCATACAAGAATATGCAGCTAGAGTTACTGGATCTAATGGAGGTTTGATGATGATTTTAATTGAATTAGTAATATGGTGGTTAATAATTCTTGCTTCAGTATACTTGGTTATGGCAGTTAGAAGAATTTCTGTTCAATATGCAAGAAGAACTGCTTCTGGTAGTTATGAAAAAAATATTTCTGGATCTAGACAATTTTTACCATTAAAATTAAATGCATCAGGTGTGATGCCAATAATATTTGCTCAAGCATTAATGTTTGTTCCTGGTTTAATAGGTGGATCTAGTTTGTTAAAAGATTACTCTATTGGTCAATGGATGATTTCTAATTTTAGTGATATTTTTGGATTTTGGTATAATGTTGTGTTTGGTCTATTAATAATGATTTTTACTTTTTTCTATACTGCTATTACTGTTCCAACTAGTAAAATGGCAGATGATTTGAAAAGAAGTGGTGGTTTTATTCCTGGAATAAGACCCGGCACAGAAACAGATACATATCTAAACAAAATTATGTCTCACATTACACTTCCAGGATCAGTATTTTTAGCATTAATAGCCGTATTCCCTGCTTTTGTCGTTCAATTTATGGATGTTCAACAAGGGTGGGCATTATTCTTTGGAGGTACATCTTTATTAATTATGGTTGGTGTAGCCATAGATACTATGCAACAAGTTAACTCGTATTTATTAAATAAGCATTATGACGGATTAATGAAAGCAGGTAAAAACAGAAAAACAGGAATCTAATGGCAAAGCAAGCAGCAATAGAGCAAGATGGCTCAATAATAGAAGCATTGTCAAATGCAATGTTTAGAGTAGAATTAGAAAATGGTCACATAGTGACTGCACATATTTCTGGTAAGATGCGTATGCACTATATCAAATTATTACCAGGAGATAAAGTTAAATTAGAAATGAGTCCTTATGATTTATCTAAGGCTCGCATAACATATAGATATTAATAAAAAATCATGAAAGTAAGAGCTTCAGTAAAAAAAAGAAGTGCAGATTGTAAAATCGTACGTAGAAAAGGTAGACTTTATGTGATAAACAAAAAGAATCCAAGGTTTAAACAAAGACAAGGTTAATTATGGCAAGAATAGCAGGTGTAGATATACCAAAACAAAAGAGAGGAGTTATTTCCCTTACCTATATTTTCGGAATAGGTAGAACTCGTGCAAAAGAAATTTTGATGTCAGCTGGAGTTGACGAGAGCGTTAAAGTTAGTGATTGGTCTGATTCAGATATCAGTAAAATTCGTGAGGCTGTAAGTTCTTTCACCATTGAAGGTGAATTAAGATCTGAAACACAATTAAACATTAAAAGATTAATGGATATTGGGTGTTACAGAGGCATTAGACATAGATCTGGCTTACCATTGAGAGGCCAAAGAACTAAAAACAACTCTAGAACTAGAAAAGGAAGAAGAAAAACAGTTGCGAACAAGAAAAAAGTAACTAAATAATAATTAGTAATATGGCAAAGTCAAGTACTAAAAAGCGTAAAGTAATAGTTGATTCAATAGGTGAGGCACATATTGTTGCTTCATTTAACAATATTATAATATCATTAACTAACAAAAAAGGAGACGTTATCTCTTGGTCATCTGCTGGTAAGATGGGCTTTAGAGGTTCAAAGAAAAACACTCCTTATGCTGCTCAATTAGCTGCGGAAGATGCAGCTGCTGTTGCAAAAGATGCAGGGTTAAGAAAAGTTAAGGTATATGTAAAAGGTCCTGGAAATGGAAGAGAATCAGCAATAAGATCTATACATAATGCTGGTATTGAAGTCGCAGAAATCATTGATGTGACTCCAACTCCTCACAATGGGTGTAGACCTCCAAAACGTAGAAGAGTTTAATAATAATTAAGTATAAATCAGAGACAAAATACTATCGAAGGATTAGATTAAGACCTTAATTCATAGTTACTCTAAAAAAACAAAAAAATGGCAAGATATACTGGTCCAAAAACAAAAATTGCAAGAAAATTTGGTGAGGCTATTTTCGGAGAAGATAAGTCTTTCGAAAAAAGAAATTACCCTCCAGGTCAACACGGTAACACTCGTAGACGTGGAAAAAAATCTGAGTACTCTGTACAACTTATGGAGAAGCAAAAAGCTAAATATACTTATGGTATTCTAGAAAAGCAATTCAGAAATATGTTCAAAAAAGCTACTGCTGCTACTGGTATTACAGGTGAAGTTTTATTACAACTCTGTGAATCTAGATTAGATAATGTTGTTTTTAGAATGGGTTTATCAAATTCAAGAAGTGGAGCAAGACAACTTGTGTCTCACAGACATATCACTGTTAATGGAGGTATAGTGAATATACCATCTTACAGTTTAAAACCTGGAGATATTGTAGCTGTTAGAGAAAAATCTAAATCTCTTGAGACGATAGAAAGAGCTCTTTCTAATTCTTCAAGTGTATTTGAATGGATCACTTGGAATAGCGATCAAATGCAAGGAACTTATGTTTCAGTTCCTGCAAGAATTCAAATTCCAGAAAATATTAACGAACAGTTCATTGTTGAATTGTACTCAAAATAATAATTAATATACAAAGTATTATGGCAATATTAAATTTTCAAAAACCGGATAAAGTAATAATGATTAATTCAACTGATTTCGACGGTAAATTCGAATTCAGACCACTTGAACCTGGTTACGGCTTAACAGTTGGTAATGCTCTTAGAAGAGTTTTATTATCATCTCTTGAAGGTTTTGCAATTACTTCAGTGAAGATTGAAGGAGTTGATCATGAATTTTCAACAATCTCTGGGGTTGTAGAAGATGTTACTGAAATTATTTTAAATTTAAAACAAATACGTTTTAAGAGACAAATTGAAGAAGTTGATAATGAAACTGTTTCTATTTCTCTTTCAGGTCAAGATAAAATTACAGCTGGTGATTTTCAGAAATTTATTTCTGGATTTCAAATCTTAAATTCAGATCAGATTATTTGTAACTTAGATTCTAAAGTCAAAATCCAAATGGAACTTTCTATTGAAAAAGGTAGAGGTTATGTTCCAGCTGAAGAAAATAAAAAATCTTCTGCTCCAATTGGAACAATTTTTACTGACTCTATTTTTACTCCAATAAAAAATGTAAAATACTCAGTAGAGAACTTTAGAGTAGAACAAAAAACTGATTATGAAAAGTTAGTTTTTGAAATAATGACAGATGGTTCTATCAATCCTCAAGATGCACTAACTGATGCGGCTAGAATTTTGATCCATCACTTCATGTTATTTTCAGATGAAAGAATCACTCTTGAGGCTGATGAAATTGCAAAAACAGAAACTTATGATGAAGAGTCATTACACATGCGTCAATTACTTAAAACTAAACTAATTGATATGGATCTTTCTGTTCGTGCTTTAAATTGTTTAAAAGCTGCCGAAGTAGATACTCTTGGTGATTTAGTTTCATTTAACAAAAATGATCTTATGAAATTTAGAAACTTTGGTAAAAAATCTCTTACTGAATTAGAAGAATTGGTAATTGTTAAAGGATTAAATTTCGGAATGGATTTAACAAAATATAAATTAGATAAAGACTAACTTTATTAGAGTTTAAATATATTGAATAATGAGACACGGAAAAAAAATAAACCATTTAGGAAGAAAAACAGCTCATAGAAAATCTATGCTAGCTAATATGGCTTGTTCTCTGATAGAACACAAACGAATCAATACTACTACTGCTAAAGCTAAAGCATTAAAGCAGTTTGTTGAACCTCTGATTACTAAATCTAAAAATGATACAACTCAAAATAGAAGAATCGTTTTTTCTAGACTAAGACAAAAGGAGGCTGTTGCTGAATTATTTCGTGATGTATCAGCTAAAATTGCTGATAGACCAGGCGGTTACACTAGAGTTATTAGATTAGGAAACAGGCTTGGTGACAATGCTGATATGGCAATGATTGAACTTGTTGATTATAATGAAACATATAATTCTGGTAAAAAGAAGAAATCTTCTACTAGAAGACGTAAAAAAAGTACAACTCCCAAAGTTGAAGATGTGCAAATAGAATCATCTGAAGCAGTTGTTTCTGAAGATAATAATCCTATCGTAGAGTCTACAAAGTCTGTTGAAGCTTCAATAGAGACGACAAATGAAACTGAAGAAGTAGCTGAAAACTCTGAAACACCTACTGAAAATGTAGATGCTAAACCACAAGAAGATGATAGTCCTGCTGAAAAGCCTGAATCATCTGAAGAAAAATAGAACCCAAATCATTTAAAGAACTTAAAAAAACTTTTTTGTTATGAGATATTTATTTTTATTTATTACGTTTTTATTTTCAGTATCACTTTCATTAGCTCAAACCAATTCTGTAGAAGCTGGGGGTAGTCAAGCTATGGAAAATTATGCCCAATTAGCAACTGGAAACGGTGCTAGTTACGGTAACTCTATGATGTTCTACAATCCAAAAAGATATATTGATGGTACAGTTCATCTGTTTGAAGGTTGGAATAACACTGCTGTAATTCACACTATTTCAGATGAAAAGTTACTTGTTAAGCGTGTTAACTTGAATCTTAAAAGAAATTCATTTGAAGCAAAAATGAATGATTCAGATTCCATATTCTCATTTACATTTAACAATATCAAAAAAATTGTAATAAATAATAAGACCTACAAGAACTTTTACTATGATGATGATAATAGAGTATATGAAATGTTATATGATACAGATCAGTATAAGTTCATGAAGGGGTTTGAAGTTAAGTTAATTTCAGGATCTGCGAATCCTATGGTGAACAGACCCAATGATAGATATGTAAGAGGTGAAGAATTTTTTATTATGGTAAATGGATCTATTAACCCTATAAAGCTTAAAAAGAAATCTATTTACAAGTATCTAAAATTGGATAAATTAAATACATCCAAACTTGATATGTTTATCGAATCAAATTCTCTTTCTTTAAAGAAAATCGATGACATTATAAAACTTTTAGAATACCATAGTAATATTTAATATTTATACGCTTTCTTAATTCGTATATTTTTAAATTGTTAATAAAGAGGTTATAATTTAGCCTCTTTTTTTATTTATTAATAATTATAATATTGATTATTATATTTATTTTTACTCTAGTTTACATTTTATGGAATACAAGAAAAGAAAAAAAGCGATTTTATTATTGTCTGATGGTACTATATTTTACGGAAAATCAGTCTACGGAGAAGGTACTGCATTCGGAGAGGTTTGCTTCAATACAGGGATGACTGGATATCAAGAAATTTATACAGACCCTTCTTATTTTGGCCAGTTAATGATTATGACTAATCCTCATATTGGTAATTATGGAGTGGTTAATGATGAGTCAGAATCTGATTCAGTAAAAATTTCTGGTTTAATATGTAAAAATTTTAGTTACAACTATTCTAGAGATCTAGCTGATAGCTCATTAGAAGAATTTTTAAATAAGAATAATCTTTTTGCAATTTCTGATATTGATACAAGGGCTTTGGTTAGCTATATTAGAGAAAATGGAGCTATGAATGCTGTAATAACTACAGATGTAGATGATATAGGCTCTTTATCAAAGAAATTAGCAGAAGTTCCATCCATGGAGGGTTTAGAGCTTGCTTCTAAGGTTTCTACCAAAGCTACTTATTATTATGGTAATGAGAATTCTAAATTTAAAGTAGCAGCTTTAGACTTAGGGATAAAAAAAAATATTTTAAGAAACTTAGCTAAAAGAGATGTGTATATTAAGGTATTTCCGTTTAACTCATCTTTTGAAGAAATGAAGGAATGGAATCCTGACGGTTATTTTTTGTCAAACGGACCTGGAGATCCAGAGCCTTTAAAAGGCGCTCAAGATGTTGCTAAGAAAATTATTGATCAGAATCTACCTCTGTTTGGTATATGTTTAGGACACCAAATCATTGCTTTGGCTAATGGAATCTCTACTTACAAAATGCACAATGGTCACAGAGGGATTAACCATCCTGTTAAAAATCTTATAACTGGTAAAGGAGAAATCACTTCTCAAAATCATGGTTTTGCAGTAAATAAAGAAGAGTCTTTAGCTAATGAAAATGTAGAAATAACACATGTGCACTTAAATGACGATACAGTTGCAGGTATAAAACTTAAAGATAGTAATTGCTTTTCTGTTCAATTTCATCCAGAGGCCAGTCCTGGTCCTCACGATTCTTCATATTTATTTGACGAATTTATTGAGAATATGAGTAAGTAGTAATTTATTTATCAAATTTTCACTATTACGTTTTCGTTAATTATCTCTTTTTAATAGATTAAAATCTATATATAATTAATATTTTTGTAGAAATTATTTATAAAAAATTATTATGTCCAACATTAAAAAAATTCACGCTAGACAAATCTTTGATTCAAGAGGTAACCCAACAGTCGAAGTTGATGTTATTACTGAAAACGGTTCAATTGGAAGAGCTGCTGTACCATCTGGTGCATCAACTGGTGAACATGAAGCAGTTGAATTAAGAGACGGAGGTTCTAATTATATGGGGAAAGGGGTTTTAAAAGCAGTAAATAATGTAAATAATATTTTAGCACCATCAATTATTGGATTATCTGTTTTTGGCCAAACTGAAATCGATGTTAAAATGATAAACTTAGACGGTACTCCTAACAAATCTAATTTAGGTGCCAATTCAATTTTAGGTGTTTCTTTAGCAGTTGCAAAAGCAGCTGCAGCTGAGAAAAAAGTTCCTTTGTACAAATATATTGGTGGTAAGGATGTATGTACATTACCTGTACCTATGATGAATATTATTAATGGAGGTTCTCATAGTGATTCTCCCATAGCGTTTCAAGAATTTATGATAATACCAGTGTTAGCAAAATCTTTTACGCATGCAATGCAAATGGGTAGTGAAATATTTCACCATTTAAAATTGGTTTTGAAAAGCAGAAAATTAAGTACTGCTGTAGGAGATGAAGGTGGATTTGCCCCAGTTTTGGATGGGACTGAGGATGCTTTAGACACTATTGCTTTAGCGGTAGAAAATGCTGGTTATTCTTTTGGTAAAGAGATTATGATTGCGTTAGATTGTGCTGCAGCAGAATTTTATGAAAACAATGTATATAACTATAAGAAATTTGAAGGTGATCAAGCAGAGGTGAGAACAAGTAAACAGCAAGCGGATTATCTAGCAAGTTTAGCCTCAAAATATCCTATTATTTCAATTGAAGACGGTATGGATGAAAATGATTGGAAAGGTTGGAAATATTTAACAGAACAAATCGGAGATAAAATCCAACTTGTTGGAGATGATTTATTTGTAACAAATGTAGACAGACTTTCCAGAGGTATCGATGAATCAATAGCTAACTCAATATTGATTAAAGTAAATCAGATTGGTAGTCTTACGGAAACAATAAAAGCTGTAGAGATGGCCCATAATGCTGGTTTTACATCTGTTATGTCACACAGATCTGGAGAGACTGAAGACAATACTATTGCTGATCTGGCAGTTGCACTAACTACAGGTCAAATCAAGACTGGCTCTGCTTCTAGGAGTGATCGAATGGCTAAGTATAACCAGTTGTTGAGAATTGAAGAAGAGTTAGGCTCTAAGGCTTTCTTTCCTCAAGCGAGTGTGTTCAAGGCATAGACTATTATGTTTTAATAATTCGTAGATATTTCGTATTTTTGCATTCCTTAATACAAAAATCAAATGTCAAAAAAAGCTAAATTACTTATAAATAATCAGGAATTTGATTTCCCCCTTGTTTTAGGTTCTGAAAACGAAATCTCTATTGATGTTAAACAACTAAGAGCTATTACCGGAGGAGTTACTACAATAGATCCAGGTTTTAAAAACACTGCTTCTTGTGAAAGTAAAATAACTTATTTAGACGGAGAAAAGGGTATTTTAAGATATAGAGGTTACGCAATTGAAGATTTAGCTAACAATGCTAGTTTTTTAGAAGTCGCATATTTATTAATATATGGAAATCTTCCAACAGAAGATCAGTATAAAAAATTCAATGATGATATTAAAAGTGAAAGTATTGTAGATGAGGATATTAAAAAAATATTAGAAGCATTTCCAAAATCAGCCCATCCGATGGGTATATTGTCGTCATTAACAAGTGCATTAACCGCTTTCAACCCCACTACTAACACTATAGACTACAACAGAAGTAAAGCAGAGCTTTATGAAACTATAGTAAAAGTTTTAGGAAAAATTCCAGTATTAATTGCATGGACGATCAGGAAAAAAAATGGCTTACCCTTAGACTATGGAGATACTTCTTTAGGTTATGTTGAGAATATTTTAAAAATGATGTTTAAAAAGCCAAATGAAACGTATGTTCAAAACCCAATTTTGGTTAATGCCCTTAACAAGCTTTTGATTTTACACGCTGACCATGAGCAAAACTGTTCAACTTCAACAGTAAGAATTGTAGGTTCTTCACATGCTGGTTTATTTGCCTCAATTTCTGCAGGAATATCTGCATTATGGGGGCCTTTACACGGAGGTGCAAATCAGGCAGTGCTTGAAATGCTTGAATCGATTAACGATGATGGTGGAGATACAAATAAGTATATGCAAAAAGCAAAAGATAAAGAAGATCCATTTAGATTAATGGGCTTTGGCCATAGGGTTTATAAAAGTTTTGACCCTAGAGCTAAAATAATTAAAGTAGCTACCGATGAAGTTTTAGATGATCTGGGTGTAGTCGATCCTGTTTTGGATATAGCCAAAGGATTAGAAAAGGAAGCATTGAGTGATAAATATTTTGTTGATAGAAGTTTATATCCAAATGTTGATTTTTATTCTGGTATTATCTATCGAGCGATGGGAATTCCATCTGATATGTTTACTGTAATGTTTGCCCTTGGTAGACTTCCTGGATGGATAGCACAATGGAGAGAAATGAGACTAAGAAATGAGCCAATTGGTAGACCAAGACAGGTGTATACCGGAGAAAATCACAGAAAATATACTCCAATTTCTAACAGATAATATAGGTTACACTATATTTCTTTCTTAGTATATTTACATATGTTAAAAATATATATTAACAACGAGACATCTGAATTAGTGTCTGTAATATTGGGTTCTGCAATTTCTAACGGCCCTACTCCAAATATAGAAGACTGTTATGATCCAAAAAGTATTGAACATATTTTAAACGGTACATATCCTACAGAAAAAGATATGATTAGTGAGTTAAATTCATTTGAAAATATTTTAGTTAAATATGGGGTAAAGGTATATAGACCAGATCAAATTAATAATTATAATCAGATATTTACACGAGATATTTCTTTTGTTATTGAAGATAAAATTGTTTTATCTAATATGATTGATAATAGATCTTCAGAGTTGTCAGCTATCAACTATATACTTAATGAAATTTCTTCCAAAAATATTATTAAACTTAGTAGTGACAGTCATGTTGAAGGTGGTGATGTAATACTACATAATGATTATGTTTTTATTGGAATCTATTCTGGTGAAGATTATCCTAATTATATTACTGCTAGAACAAATTTTAATGCTGTAAATGAAATAAAAACACATTTTCCGAATAAGATCATAAAGACCTTTGAGCTAAGAAAATCAAACTCATCTCCAATGGATAATGCCCTTCACTTAGATTGTTGTTTTCAGCCAATTGGAAAAGATAAAGCGATAATTTATCCTGGTGGTTTTTTAATTAAAGACGAGTATGATTGGTTGATTAATTTTTTTGGAAAAGAAAATATTTTTGAAACAACAAAAGAAGAAATGTATAACATGAATTGTAATGTGTTTTCGATTTCTGAAAACGTAATTGTTTCTGAAAATAATTTTATTAGATTAAATGAATGGCTAATTTCAAAGGAATTTACCGTTGAGAAAATAAACTACTCAGAGATTGCTAAACAAGAAGGTTTGTTGAGATGTTCAACTATGCCATTAATAAGAAAACAATCTAATTTTGAATAAACAAACTACAAATACTATTTTGATGATTAGACCGGTTGCATTTAATTATAATGTACAAACTGCTGTTAACAATCATTACCAAAATGCCAATGATTTTAACAATAACTCTAATCAAATTAATTTAAGAGCTCAAGCTGAATTTGACAATTTTGTATTAAAACTTCGATCTTTTGGTGTGGAAGTTATTGTTTTTCAAGATGATGATAAGTTTGATACACCAGATTCAGTATTTCCCAACAATTGGATTTCATTTCACTCAAATGGTGATATTGCCTTATATCCAATGTTTGCAGAAAATAGAAGAAATGAAAGAAGAGAAGATGTTGTTAAATACATTGAAAAAAACAATTATTTTATTAGAAATGTTATTGATTATTCTTCCGCAGAAGAATCTAACATATTTTTAGAGGGCACAGGGAGTGTAGTTTTAGATAGATTAAATAGAAAAGCTTATTGTGCTATTTCTGAAAGATCTAACGAAGATCTGTTGATTGAATTTTGTGAAGACTTTGAATATATACCAGTAATTTTCAACGCATTTCAGTCGGTTAAACAATCAAGAAAGTTAATTTACCATACAAATGTTATGATGTGTGTTGCTGATAATTTTGTCATTATATGCCTAGATTGCATAGATGATAAAAAAGAGAGAAATAATGTAATTAAACATTTAAAAGAGGATGGAAAAGAAATTATTGAAATTTCTGAAAATCAAGTCAATTCATTTGCAGGTAATATGCTGCAAATTTTAGATAGAAATAATGATTCTTTACTGATTATGAGTGAATCTGCTCACAAAGTATTGACTAGCGCTCAAAAACATATTATAAATAAGTATGCTAAAATTGTTTTTAGTTCATTAAATACAATTGAGACATATGGAGGTGGGAGTGCTAGATGTATGATGGCTGAGGTGTTTATACCCAAAACCATACAGAAATTATAATATATTATATTTATAGCTATAATGAATAAAATGAATATTGAATCTTCTCTACAAACAATTGCAGTTAAAGCAATCGAACAGTTATACAAAGTAAACATTGATAGTGTCGAAATACAGCCCACAAGAACTGATTTTGAGGGAGATTTAACTATTGTTGTCTTTCCATTGTTAAAACTTCTAAAAACTAGCCCAATTGATTTAGCAAACAGTTTAGGTAATTATATAGTTGAAAATGATAAATCATATACAACATTCAATGTTGTTTCAGGCTTTCTTAATCTTGTTGTATCTGACAGCTATTATTTAAATCATTTTAATGCAATAAAAAATGAAGATGATTTCGGTTTTGTTAAACCAACTTCAAATGATTGTACAATGATTGAATACTCTTCGCCTAACACCAATAAGCCACTACATCTTGGACATATTCGTAATAATTTGTTAGGATATAGTGTGGCTCAAATACTTAAAGCATCTGGTAAAAATGTTCTTAAAACTCAGATAATAAATGATAGAGGTATTCATATATGTAAAAGTATGTTAGCCTGGGTTAAGTTTGGAAATGGTGAAACTCCTGATTCTACATCCGTTAAGGGAGATAAGCTAGTTGGAAAGTATTATGTTTTGTTTGATAAGGAATATAAAAACCAAATTAAATCTCTAATAGAGAATGGCACTTCAGAAGAAGATGCTAAAAAAAATGCACCCATACTAATTGAAGCCCAGGAAATGCTTTTGCTTTGGGAGTCAGGTGATGAAGAAACTGTCAAGCTTTGGAAGACAATGAATGGATGGGTTTATAAAGGTTTTGAAGAAACTTATAAAAATCTTGGAGTAGATTTTGATAATTATTATTATGAAAGTAATACCTACCTCTTAGGTAAAGAGTTTATAAAAGAAGGTATTAATAAAAATGTTTTCTACAAAAAAGAAGATGGTAGTGTGTGGTGTGATTTGACGAATGAAGGATTGGACGAAAAAATTGTTTTAAGATCTGATGGAACTGCAGTCTACATGACTCAAGATATTGGTACAGCTATTCAAAGAGTTAAGGATTTCCCTAACATTAACTCAATGATTTACACTGTTGGTAATGAACAAGATTATCATTTTAAAGTATTGTTTTTGATACTAAAAAAATTAGGTTTCAAGTGGTCAGAAAACTTACATCATTTGAGTTATGGAATGGTGGATTTACCAAGTGGTAAAATGAAAAGTAGAGAAGGTACTGTAGTGGATGCAGACGATTTATTATTAGAAATGACCAGTACAGCTAAAGAAATATCGTCTGAGCTTGGAAAGTTGGAGGACCTAGATGAAAACGAAAAAAATTATGTTTATGAGATTATTGGTAAAGGAGCCTTAAAATACTTTATTTTGAAAGTCGATCCAAAAAAGAGAATCTTATTTGACCCAAAAGAGTCTGTAGATTTTCAAGGAAATACAGGTCCTTTCATTCAATATTCGTATGTTAGAATACAAGCTATTTTAAGAAAAGTAGACTCTGTTAGCAATGAGAATTATAACGGAATTTTAGACCCCAAAGAAAAAGAGATTATAAAACAATTACTAGGCTTTCCTTCAGTGATTCAAAATGCCGCGAATACTCAAAGTCCTGCTGTAGTTGCTAACTACCTATATGATTTAGTGAAGTTGTTTAATTCCTTTTATCAATCTTTACCTATTTTAAAAACTTCTTTTGAAGATAGAAAAATATTTAGATTACAATTATCTAAATCAGTTTCTTACACCATTAAAAATGCTTTAGATTTAATGGGTATTGGTGTTGTTCAAAGGATGTAGTAATTACTAGATATATTGCATAAAAAAAGGCTACACATTGTGTAGCCTTTTTTATAATTTAATTTGAATCTTTTAAATTATGATTCTTTAACAGCTAAACTGTATACAACAAGACCAAATCCGATTTTGTTGACAGCATCACCGATGTTGTAGATTACTTCCATATCTGGTAGTATCGCAGAGATACCAGAATACCATCCGTCAGTACCAGCCATATATCCTAATGGATAAATTGCCCAACCAACAAGAAGGAACCAACATAACATTTTGTGAGCTTCTAATACGTTTCCACCAGCAGCAACTGCTAATTTCTTAAGACCACCGAACCATACTTCGTATGCAATCCAGAAGTAAGCTAAACCTGAAAGTAATCCCCACATAGCTGCGTTCATTACTCCTCCATCCCATCCAGATTCTCCAAAGAATCCAGTGACAAGCATTACAGTTGAAGCTCCAATAAGCTTCCACATATCTGTTTTAGTCGCTCCAGCAACTTTAAGTATTAAGTAAAACTCAACACACATTAATGGAACTGTTAAGATCCAGTCTACATATCTAAATACAGTAGTACTATCTCCAGCTGCATGAGCATCTCTCATGTACATGTAATGTACAGCAGCAATAAATGTAATTAATCCTGAAACTAAAAGAGAAGTTCTCCATTTAGCATCAACTCCGTTCATTGACAAGAAGAAAAACACAGATGCTGCCATCATAGCCATTGCTCCAAGCCAGAACGTAAATCCAGTACCATCAGTTGGGACTGACATTGCAATAAAGTTTAAATAATTCATATTTGTTATTTTAAAAATTAATAGTTAAAGGCTAAAATACTAAATATTTTACAAATCAATAAATTTAGATGCTAATAATTATCAAATTGATAGCTTTACCCTTCTTAAATTATTGATTAAATAAAAAAAAAGAACCCCATTTTGAGATTCTTTTTTTTTACTATTATTACTGTTTAAATTATTTTGATTTAAAAGGTAAGTATGGATTCTTTATGAAGTTAAATAATGTGTTTAAGATAGTCCAATAAAACTTATATAAAGCTAATGTAACATACATTTGAGCTAGTATTACTGCTACTCCTACGTAATTCCAACCTGTCATTACTAATCCAGCCCATGTAAAGCTATCGGCAGAAGTTACCGCACCTCCCTCAGTCCAATTATAGAATCCAGTAATTATACCACCAACATATTCAAGGCCGAACATAGCCATGAATGCCTCAGTAGCACTTGCTACAGTTCCATAACCCCAATCCATCCAAGGCATCATTCCTGCATCATATGCTGTATTTACATCAATAGTAGTAAGCCAAGTAAATGACATTGCAATTGCTCCAAATAGAGCTATCAAAGCTGTTACTGTTCCAAATACTTTAATTATTGCCATAATTAAATCATGGAAAATAAATGTAACTGTGTCGCTTTTAGATTCAGCTAAACCTTCACCAGCTGATCTAACTACTTGAGCAATTGGAAATGCTGCATAAACCCATAAAAGAGATGAAACCAGTGTTGTTGCAACAGCCATTCCTTCACCCATTCCGTCTGTAACTATTCCCATTACAATAGCATAAAATGATGCAGCAAGCATTACAAATGCTCCGACCCTGAAAAAGTCACCTGTCCATTTTGCAAGATTGCCCTCTGAGTCATCCATACAAGAGTTCCAGCAGTTCCAAGGAAGTTTGTTGTTGACCATATTAGGAGAGTCAACTACCATGTTAAAAATGTCTTTAATTTTGTCCATTTTGTTTAATTTTTTATTAGTTAGTTACTAGTAAGTTAGTAAATTATTATAACATTTTAAACTTATTGATCTATTAATTACCTGAATTAGAGTTATTTACAGGTGTGACTAGTGTTTGTTATTAAGCATTTTAATTGTGTTAATTCAACCCTTATTTCATTGTTTTGTATCATTTGATAGATTTAATAATAAATATTATTTGTACATTTCTGACTATATATTAACAAGCGAAAAATTGAGTAATAACTTTTCTTCAAATAAAGATTTTAATGGAGTATTAATAGTTAGCTCTTTTTTTGCACTTTGGCTTTCTGCTCAAATATCGCCTGTCATTGAATCAAATATCGCCTATATTATGATTCTTACAGTTGGAATTTTACATGGCTCTAACGACATAATGCTTGTAAATCACAGTATTAAGTCTAAGTCGAACATTTCTAGCTTAACCATTTTTATAATTTATGTGCTAATGGTAGGGTTAGTTGCTGTTTTATTTTATTTTTTTCCCTTTTTAGCACTGAGTCTGTTTGTTATTTTTAGCTCTTACCATTTTGGGGAGCAGCATTTTATTTCTAAAAGTAATGCTAAAAACTATCTTATATCTCTATACTTCACTTCTTATGGAATGTTGATATTTTCAATGATTTTTTTCTCTTCACCAGAAGAGGTTATAATCATTGTTAATGAAATTACTAATGTTTTTATTACACAGGACTTTTTAAAAACATTGTTATATTCTTCATTAATATCAACAATAATATTATCATTTCTCATGCACTACAAGAAATTTATAACATTCAACTTTTTTGAAGAGATAATTTTGATTGCTCTTTTATTCGTAATCTTTAATATTGCTTCACTTATAGCTGGATTTGCAATATATTTTATTATTTGGCATTCGATTCCATCTCTCAGAGATCAAATTATAGAGCTTCATAGTGAATTCAATAAAAAGAATCTTTTAAAATATCTTAAAAACTCAGCACTTTACTGGTTAATTTCTATTGTTTCTTTAATTGTGCTTTATTATCTTGTTAATGATGATAAACTATTTATTTCATTGTTCTTTTCTTTTTTGTCAGCAATCACTTTTCCCCATGTACTTGTAATGTTTAATTTATTTAAGAATAAATCCAAAGATTTAAGCTAAATAAAGGCTTAAATTCTTAAATTTGAAATTCTAAATAATTCTTTAATATGTTCAATAATCTAAGCGAAAAGTTAGATAAGGCCCTTCAGGTTTTAAAAGGTCATGGTAGAATAACTGAAATTAATGTTGCTGAAACATTAAAGGAAGTTAGAAGAGCATTGTTGGATGCAGATGTTAATTTTAAAATTGCAAAGGAATTTACTGTTAGAGTTAAAGAAAAGGCTATTGGTCAAAATGTATTAACTGACTTAAAACCAGGTCAGCTAATGGTAAAGATTGTTAAAGATGAGTTGACAGCTCTTATGGGTGGCGATGCTTCAGAGCTGAATATAGCTAGTTCTCCGTCCATAATACTGATGTCAGGATTACAAGGCTCTGGTAAAACTACATTTTCTGGCAAACTAGCAAATTACTTAAAAACGAAAAAAAATAAAAAGCCATTATTAGTGGCGTGTGATATTTACAGACCAGCTGCTATAGAACAATTAAATGTTTTGGGAGATCAACTAGGTGTTGAGGTTTATAGCGATCCAGAAAATAAAGATCCTGTTTCTATCTCTAAAGCCGCTATAGCACATGCGAAATCAAATGGCTTTAATCTTGTCATAATTGATACTGCCGGTAGATTAGCAATTGATGAGCTGATGATGAATGAGATATCAGATATTAAAAAAGCAATTAATCCCCAAGAAATATTATTTGTTGTTGATGCCATGACTGGTCAAGATGCAGTAAATACAGCCAAAGCATTTAACGAAGTTTTAGATTATGACGGAGTTATATTAACTAAACTTGACGGAGATACAAGAGGTGGTGCAGCTCTTTCAATTAAGCAAGTATTAAATAAGCCTATTAAGTTTATTGGTACAGGAGAGAAAATGGAAGCTATTGATGTTTTCTACCCATCTAGAATGGCAGATCGAATACTAGGAATGGGTGATGTGGTTTCTTTAGTTGAAAGAGCACAGGAGCAATTTGACGAAAAAGAGGCTAGAAGAATCCAGAAAAAAATTGCAAAAAACACTTTTGGGCTAGATGATTTCTTAAAACAAATTCATCAAATAAAGAAAATGGGTAATATGAAAGATTTGGTTGGAATGATTCCAGGTGCAGGTAAGATGATGAAAGATGTAGATATTGATGACGATTCTTTTAAGTACATCGAGGCTATGATTTACTCCATGACTCCCAAAGAAAGGTCCAATCCATCACTAATTAATAAATCAAGAAAAGATCGTATTGGTAAAGGATCAGGAACTTCTATACAACAGGTGAATCAATTATTAAAGCAATTCAATCAAATGAGTAAAATGATGAAGATGATGCAAGGTGGAGGAGCTAATAAGATGATGCAAATGATGCAGAACATGAAAAGATAATTTTTGATAAATGACAATATTAGACGGAAAAAAAACAAGTAATGATATTAAGGCTGAAATTGCAGAATCTGTAAAAGAGATTACTGCAAACGGTTCAAGACCTCCTCATTTAGCTGCTATTATTGTTGGTGATGATGGTGCTAGTTTGACTTATGTTGGCAGTAAAGTCAGAGCTTGTAAAAAAGTTGGTTTTGATTCTACGCTTATTAAGCTCTCTGAAAATATTTTGGAGCAAGAATTACTTTTAAAAGTAAAAGAGTTAAATGAAAATGATGCAATTGATGGCTATATCGTGCAATTGCCATTACCTAAGCATATCGATTCGCAAAAAATATTAATGGCTGTTGATCCATCTAAAGATGTAGACGGCTTTCATCCTACAAATTTTGGAAAGATGGCACTTAACCTGCCAACTTTTATTTCTGCTACGCCATATGGAATTATGGAGCTTTTAGACAGGTATAATGTGGAAACTTCTGGAAAACATACTGTTGTAATTGGAAGGTCTGATATAGTTGGAAGACCAATTAGTATACTCATGAGTAGAAAGTCAAATCCTGGCAACTCCACCGTTACATTAGCGCATAGTAGAACTAGAAATATAAAAGAATTAACTCTTCAGGCAGATATAATTATTTCAGCACTTGGTTCTCCAAATTTTGTTACTGAAAATATGGTAAAAGATGGAGTTGTCGTTGTAGATGTTGGAATAACAAGGGTAAAGGATGATTCTAAAAAGGGTTATGAAATTGTTGGAGATGTTGACTATGAAAATGTCTCAAAAAAATCTAGTTTTATCACCCCTGTTCCGGGTGGTGTTGGTCCTATGACAATTGCAATGCTTTTGACCAATACTCTTCAAGCATTTCTTAAATAATTTACTATTTCTCAAAAATTTGATTAAAATCTTTAAAAGATTTGAATTCTAATGCATTTCCTGAGGGGTCTTTAAAGAACATTGTCGCTTGTTCACCTGGGAGATCTTTAAATCGTATGTAGGGTTCTATGATAAATTTTACATTTTTAGATTTAAGTCGAATCGATAATTCCAGAAAAGTATTCCACTCTAATACGACTCCAAAATGTGGAACCGGTACATCTTTGCCATCAACAAGATTGGTATTTATATCTACTTCTTGAATTGATTTTTCTTTGTAGTGTATAACTAGCTGGTGTCCAAAAAAATCAAAATCTACCCAATGATCACTACTCCTGCCTTCTTTGCAGCCTAATATTTTTTTATAAAACTCTCTACACTTTGAAATGTTATCTACAGGTATTGCTAAATGAAAAGGTGTTAATTTATCCATTATTAATTAGTTTGTTTAATGAATTTATCTCTTCTTTTGTTAGTTCTCTATATTCACCTACAGTAACATCTAATTTGATATTCATTATTCTAATTCTTTCCAAAGAAACAACCTTATAATTAAAATATTCACACATTCTTCTAATTTGCCTATTTAATCCCTGAGTTAGAATAATTTTAAACTCATTTCTTCCAGACTTTTTAATTTTACACTCCTTAGTGATTGTATCTAATATTGGAACACCTTTTGACATTCGATCGATAATAGTTTGTGAAAGTGGTTTATCTACTTTAACCAAATATTCTTTTTCGTGGTTGTGTTCTGTTCGCAAAATTTTATTAACAATATCACCGTCATTTGTAAGAAGAATTAGCCCAGAACTTGGTTTATCTAATCTTCCTATTGGAAATATTCTTTCTGGGTAATTTATAAAATCTATTATATTATCTTTTTCAACTCTTGTATCTGTAGTACAAACTATTCCAATTGGTTTGTTCAGAGCTAAATAAATTTTATTTTTTTTCTTAGCCTCGATTATTTTATCATCAACTTTTATTTCATCATTTACAGAAATTTTCTGGCCCAGTTCAGCCACCTCTCCATTTATAAAAACCCTTCCAGATCCAATAAGCTTATCTCCAGCTCTTCTAGAGCAGTAGCCAATTTCGCTTAAATACTTATTTAATCTTATTAGTTCTTTTTCCATCTAATTTATCCATTGCAAATAAAGATCTTTAATTTTAGCATTATCTGGAATTTGAGCTTTATCAATATCAATATTTGAATTATATCTTAGGTTTGATGGGAGTTGATTTTTATCAATTGTAAAATACAAATTAGCTGAGTTGATTGAAATAATTAAATTTCTTAGGCTATTTTGAATGCTGCTTATATTGTAATTATCTCTTATTTCTTTAAAGGTACTGCTAGAGCCTATTCCTTTTTTAGTTTTGTACTTTGGATCAATTATCTTAATTAATTTTGCTGTAGAAGTGTAGTCTAGGTCTTCTTTGGGTGTAATTTCTAATAATTCATTTCCTTCTTTATCTAGAATTGTTATGTCATTAAATTTTCCAGTGAAACTATCTCCAGAAATATCATTTCTTATAGAGTCGTTTTTAAAAATTTGAATTAAATCTTTAATCATCGTTGTGTCACTTACATGTCCAATGCTATTTTTTGAAATTAAATAAGGGTCTTTTTCATTAGAACATGAATAGATTATAGTAGTAGCGATTAATAAGATTATAATTTTATTCATTGTTTTTTTGTTCTTTTAAAGTTGTGTAAATATAATTATTTATGATATCTATATTTAATTATTTTCACTAAATAAATGTTAGTTAATTATTTTTGTAATAAATAGAAATTTATATTTGCAGTCGATGGATGATAATACTAAAAATTTAGTTGATAAAGGCGAAATGTTGCCGTTAATGGAGTCATTTTACACGATTCAAGGTGAGGGTTTTTATAAAGGAACTGCAGCTTATTTTATTAGACTTGGGGGTTGTGATGTTGGTTGTCATTGGTGTGATGTGAAAGAGAGCTGGGATGCTCTTCTTCATCCACCTACATTAACTACTGAGATTGTAGAAAACACTAAGAATTTTAGTGATACTGTTGTCATTACGGGTGGTGAGCCACTTATGTGGGATATGACTATGTTAACTAAATTGTTAAATGCAAATAATAAGTCTGTTCATATTGAAACCTCTGGAGCCTACGATCTTACAGGCAATTGGGATTGGATTTGTTTGTCTCCTAAAAAAAGAAAACTTCCAAAGAAAGAAATATATCAAGTTGCTAATGAGCTTAAAATGATAATTTATAATAAGAGTGATTTTGAGTTTGCTGAGACAGAGGCTGCGAAAGTTAATTCAGACTGCGTTTTGTTTTTACAACCTGAATGGAGTAAAAGAGATTTGGTTATGCCGCTTATTGTTGATTATGTAATGCAAAATCCTAAATGGAAGGTGTCTCTTCAAACGCATAAATACCTTAATATCCCTTAGTTGGTTATTTTAACCTTTCTTCATTTTATTTTACTCGTAAGTTATAGATTATAGTTAAGTAACAATTAAATACATATATATGTAATTAAAATATATATTTTAATTTATAATTTTAATATTTAATGCATATTTGCCTAAAATATATAATATGTGTGGAATAGTTTGTGCTTTTGATTTAAAGCAACCCTCGGATTCTTTAAGGTCAGAAATATTGGAGATGTCCAAAAAAATCAGGCACAGAGGTCCTGATTGGAGTGGAATTTATAGTTCAGATAACGCTATAATGTCTCATGAAAGATTAGCTATTGTTGATCCAAAATCCGGAAGACAGCCTCTTTTTAGCTATGATAATAAATTAGTATTAGCAGCAAATGGAGAGATATATAATCATTTTGATTTAAGAAAAGAGTTTATTGATTCTTATAGCTTTTCGACTAACAGTGATTGTGAGGTTATTATTGCTTTATATGAAAAATATGGACCATCTTTTTTAGATAAAATGAACGGTATTTTTGGTTTTGCTATCTACGATTCAGAGAATGACGAGTATTTTGTGGCAAGAGATCATATTGGAATAATTCCACTTTACATTGGATGGGATGAAAATGGTACTTTTTATGTTGCTTCTGAACTTAAAGCTTTAGAAGGAAAGTGTAAAAAAATTGAACTTTTTCCACCAGGTCATTATTACCACAGCAAAGATAAAGAATTTGTTAAGTGGTATGCTAGAGATTGGAGTGACTATAATGCTGTAAAAGATAACTCAACAAGTATAAAGATAGTTAAAGATGCCTTAGAGTCGGCTGTACACAGGCAGCTGATGAGTGATGTGCCTTATGGAGTTTTACTTTCTGGAGGATTAGATTCATCAATCACATCGGCTATTGCAAAAAAATATTCCCAAAAAAGAATAGAAAGTGGGGATAAATCTGAAGCTTGGTGGCCTCAATTACATTCTTTTTCGGTAGGCTTAGAGGGATCGCCGGATTTATCTGCAGCTAAAAAAGTCGCTGACCATATTGGGACAATTCATCATGAGATAGTATTCACAATTCAAGAGGGACTAGATGCGATTAATGATGTTATATATAATTTAGAAACTTATGACATTACTACTATAAGGGCTTCAACTCCAATGTATTTAATGGCAAGAGTAATTAAATCAATGGGTATTAAAATGGTATTATCAGGTGAAGGTGCAGATGAACTTTTTGGAGGTTATTTGTATTTCCATAAAGCACCAAATTCTAGAGAATTTCACGATGAAACCGTGAGAAAGATGGATAAGTTACATATGTATGATTGTTTAAGGGCTAATAAAAGTTTGGCTGCTTGGGGCATTGAAGGCAGGGTGCCGTTTTTAGATAAAGAATTTATTGATGTAGCAATGAGTATTAATCCAAATGATAAAATGATTAATTCTGAAAGAATGGAGAAATGGGTTTTAAGAAAAGCATTTGAAGATTATTTGCCTGAAAGTATTGTTTGGAGACAAAAAGAACAGTTTAGTGATGGGGTTGGTTATAGCTGGATTGATAAGCTAAAAGAACTTGTCAATAATTCTGTTTCTGACGATCAAATGAAATCAGTTGAAATTGATTTCCCTAATCAACCACCAACATCAAAAGAGGAGTATTTTTACCGCTCTATATTCCAATCTCACTTCCCAAGTAAGGCAGCTGCGTTAAGTGTGCCGCAAGAACCTTCTGTGGCTTGTAGTACTAAAATAGCGCTAGAATGGGATGAAACATTTAAAAATATGAATGAGCCGTCGGGTAGAGCAATTGTTCAGGTTCATGAAGATTCATACAAGGCATAGTTTTAGCTAATTTTTACACTTGTAATTGTTAATAACTTATAGGGTTATTTAAGTATAAAATAGCTTAAAAATTTTCACTTTTTTTTATATTTACAAGAATGAATTAACTGTTGTTTTTTCAATAGTTTTTTATATATAAAATTTCAATTAAAAATATGATTTATGAGTGAAAACAAGCAAAGCTATTCTGCGGATAGTATTCAGGCTCTGGAAGGTATGGAGCATGTTAGGATGCGTCCTTCAATGTACATTGGTGATGTTGGTACAAGAGGTCTACACCATTTAGTATATGAGGTTGTAGATAATTCAATTGATGAGGCTTTAGCAGGTCATTGTAATCAAATTTCTGTAGTGATAAATGAAGATAATTCTGTGACAACTATAGATGACGGTAGAGGTATTCCCGTTGACATTCACAAAAAAGAAGGAGTTTCTGCATTAGAAGTAGTTATGACCAAAATTGGAGCTGGAGGTAAATTTGATAAAGACTCTTATAAGGTTTCAGGTGGTCTTCACGGTGTTGGTGTTAGTTGTGTAAATGCATTATCAGAGAGTTTGAAAGCTACTGTTTACAGAAATGGCAAAATATATGAACAGGATTATGAAAGAGGTAAATCGTTAAACCCTGTTAAAGAAATAGGT